>Ga0207067_10012_pt1 | contig 62064 bp, 46 predicted proteins | sample Alteio_BWMinCont_25_FD_153484 | JGI IMG/M metagenome (GOLD analysis project Ga0207067, IMG submission 153484) | Enriched cells from forest soil in Barre Woods Harvard Forest LTER site, Petersham, Massachusetts, United States -... | ecosystem: Environmental > Terrestrial > Soil > Temperate forest >...
AACTGTTTTGCCAGGCACGTTAGAGATGAAAAGGTTGTTATATCGTTTCCTGCTTTCAATTGGCTGCTCAACATCGACTTTTTTGAATGCTTCAGTACTGGTGATCTCACCTTTATCGATCTTAGTAAGTAATTCAGGATTATGATCCCCTAGTTTTTTTGCGCTATGTATTGTGCCTTCTGAGACACCGAGGATCGCTGCAGCAATTGGTCTGGTTTTAGTTGTCCCAAACTCTTTTTTCCATTTTTTTCCGGCCTCCGTATTATTCAAATAGTGTTCGAGAAGCTTTACCGTTTTATAGAATGCGCTCTTTGCCTTTCCGTGTTTTATGACGTCTTTGAAACTGATGAACCTGATAACATCATCTTCATTAGCATTTTTCATGACTGTGATCTCCATGATATCGATCCCAATTTCTTGTGCTCCAAGGACATCCTGAGCATGTGTGATCACAAAACCATCCTCAGTTACTACTGGCATTTCGATATGACCAAACTCGTTATAGAAATCCTTGAACAAGACACTTGGAGATGACACATTCATGGCAACGAGGAATGGATGGATCTTTAGGTTTGCTACCTTTTCCACTCTTCTTTCATAAGTGAATACTTTCTTTTCTGATACTGCTTGCGATGTTATCGTGCTGTTGTTTTCCATGTTTGCTGTTTGATTGTTTTGTGAATTGTTTGCAGATGTTGATTTGGTTGAGTTTTTCATTTTTATGGTTGTTTTGTGGTTGATGACTAATTTTTTGAACTTATTGGGCATGAGTATCCCTGTACGGTTCGGAATTCGTTTTTTGAACCGTTGGTTAAAGCAGTCTTATTAGAGATTATTTGGGGAAGGCCTACGCTATCAGTTCCAGGTGATATGATGGCCTGAATTCAAAAGTGCGCCCAGTCTTCTTGATAAGATTAGAGTTGTTCTTGGTGTTCAAGGCGATCAGAATTGTCCTTGCCTTTGCAGCTTTTTCGCTGACTTTAAGATTTACCATTTTGGGTGCCCGCAATGGGATAACATTTTGTTCTGGTTCTATCATATCAATTGGTTTTGATTTCTTCTTTTTACGACTAGTAATAACCTCAGTCTTATAATAGACTACAATGATCAGCTGGCCAGATTCAGGGGAACCGATTTTTTGAATTTTTGCCTTGAAAAATGCATTATTATATACAGAATAGGCATCGGCAGCTTCAATCTCTGCGATTTTCTTACCGCACTGCTTTGCCAATTTGCGCTGATAAGTGATTTCATTTTTTGCAGTTGTCTTATTAAAAAATCTCGCAATAACCTTAACTGAGTTTTTATTAGTAGTCACTGTTTTTGTTTTTTTTGTAAAATTAAAATGTGGTGCTTCGTTTTTGCTTAGATTAGTCTCCTGAGATTTCTTAGCCTTAATTTGAGGTCTTTTTGAATTCAGTAAGGTTGTTTGCGCAGTAGCCATGATACTTTTTTTGTAAAACTAAAAGGCTGTGCTTCGTTCTTGCTTAGATTAATCTCCTGACATTTGTTAGCGTTATTTGAGGCATCTTTGAATTAGTAAGGTTATTTGCGTGGTAGCCATGACGTTTTTTTTTGTAAAACTAAAAAGCTGTGCTTCGTTCTTACTTAGAGTAATCTCCTCGGATTTTTGTGTATAAACTTTTCAATTGTGTAAACATAATTGGTGAGAACGACTGTAACCGGATAGCTGTTTAACTTTCAGCGCTTTTTTATTGTCGCTGTTATTGAGAATAATCTTTCTAATAAATCGACTGTATTATATTAGAGGCTTAAATACCTCCCATGAATTCGCAGACCGCATTGCTTAGAGACTTAGATAGATATAAATGGAATGAAGAATTCTGTTGCCTCAAGTGTGGCAACAGGGAATACATCCCCGGGAAACAACCATATTCAAGAAGATGCAAGAGTTGCAAATATGATGAGAGCTTGTTTAAGTCAACAGCGTTTGAGGGGATACGGTTTTCTATTGAGAAGGCAATTAATGTATTGGAATATATAGTCGAAAATTGCTTTGTTGATCCTGATGCAAAGATCATTCAAATCGGAGGTAAGAAAAAAGGAGACATCGTAGAAGACCTGGAGTTCTTTGAATTTGAAGAGGAAGCTAAAGAGCCTAAAATGATTTCTATGATGGAATATATCGACATGAGCAGAGAGCGAAAAATCGATGAAGATTTTATCAATCGGCGGCTTATGAAAACTTTCGGTCAACACTCGATCAAGGTCAGCAAGATCGCACAGGAGTTTGAGCTTGAGGAAAATACTGTCAATAAGTTATTCGATAGAATAAGCAACAGGATCAGACTGGATGATGAACCGGAATCAACTTCACTAAATAGGGTTTTAAGTTATCTGAATTACCACCCTGAAAGAAGATCATTATCTTATCTTTTAGGAATGATGATGATTCCACTACCAGGTGAGTGGCATTATGGGGAGAAAGAGGTAGGTGCAAATGTCTATCAATTAAGCTTTGTCTTTGACTCGTGGAAGATCCATCCTATTGCACCAAAACCTTTTTGTTATGAAGACATTGAAGTTATATATGGCAGCGATAAATGGGCGGAACTGTTTGTCGAGAAATAACAGACTATAAGCAGGGTATTTATTTTAGATAAAATCTTCCCCAATATTCTTTTGGATTTTTTTCATAGTCTAAAGCATTATCTAGCCAACCTCGTGAATATTATCAACCACTTTTTTTAGATATCTAATTGAAGCAATTTAAATTAGAAACGGTCACAATTAATTTGCAAATAAAATAAGATGCTTAATTGGTTAAAAAGAAAGTTATATAGCAGCCATCACATCGTGGTAAATAAGCGAATAGTTGAGGAAAACATTCCTTCAATATACGAATCGTATTCGGAAATTAATTCATTTGAATTGTCAGCTGTAAAACAAGAATTGTCAAACTCTCCGTCATGTGGAGACTCATTAGAAGGTTTACCTACTGATCTAAATACAGAGATACTTCCGCCGACACAAGCAAGCACACTAGTCAGAGAAATAACTGACGTGGAACCAGCTCTACCAGATTATATTTATCCCACCGTAAATCTCTTCACGGATGTTGTAAAAAACGTTGTTGACACTAGCGAACTGTCGAACGCTAAAGATAAGATACTAAATACTCTCAAAAATTTTGACATTTCTGTAAACAGTATAGCGGCAACAATTGGTCCAACCAATACTTTGTTTGAAGTTGTTCCGGCTTCCGGAATACGAATTGCGAAAATATTATGTATAAATGAAGATATTGCGCTTGCCCTAAATGTCCAATATGTCACTATTGCTCCAATACCTGAAAAAGGGACTGTAGGGATCAGTATCCCAAATAAAAATAGACAGGTTCTATCTATGAAGACCGTGATCGAAACCGAGGCCTTTTGTAATAACAGTATGAAGCTTCCAGTGGCCTTCGGAAAGAAATCCGACAATACAGATTTTATATTTGATCTTACAGCATTACCGCATCTTTTAGTGTCAGGTGCAACCGGCCAGGGAAAGTCATCTGGAATAAACGCTATCATAATGTCGTTGCTCTACAAAAAAAGTCCATCAGAGTTAAAGTTTGTTATGATTGATACAAAGAAGGTAGAACTGAATAATTATCGTATTCTTGAGAATCACTTCTTAGCTAAGGCACCTGGAGTAAAAGATGCGGTAATAACAGACACTCAAAATGCCATAACAACTCTTAATTCCCTATGTATTGAAATGGACAACCGGTATGATCTGCTAAAAAAAGACGGAGTACGAAACATTGCTGAATACAACGATAAATATATAAATGGTTCTTTATCTCACAAAAATGGCACTAAGTACTTACCTTTTATAATCGTGGTAATTGATGAATATGCTGACTTGATAAGGAGTGCAGGGGAAGAGATTGAGCTACCATTGACGCGCCTTGCACAAGGTGCCCGTGCTATCGGAATTCACATAATAATTGCAACTCAACATCCTTCTGCCGAAGTAATAACAAGCGATATAAAAGGCAGCTTTCTCGGGCGTATAGCTTTTAAGGTTACTTCCAAGATTAATTCCCGCACAATACTTGGCGTAGAGGGAGCCGAACAGTTAGCGGGAAATGGCGACATGCTTATTTCATTCAATAATGAAGTGTTGCGGGTACAAGGTGCATTTGTAACCACGACCGAAATAGAACGAATAGTAAACTTTATTGCACAACAACCTGGTTATTCTGTAGCATATGAACTACCTGAATTCAATTGGCGCAATCTTGCAGTAGTTGATTTGGTCAACAGAGATCGGTTATTTAATGATTGTGCACGCCTTATAGTACACACACAAAATGGGTCAACGTCCAACATGCAACGTCGATTTAATCTTGGATACAATCGTGCAGGTCAAATTATGGATCAATTGGAAGCTGCTGGTATTGTAGGGCCTCATATCGGAAGTAAGCCAAGAGATATCTATTGCCAAACAGAATCTCAACTTGAGCAAATATTAAAATCATTCAATTAACTCTTTCATGTTTTCAAACCTAGCCTTTTATTATGTTCGCGAGGTTTTTGAGATAGAAAGAATCTATACGTTTTGATTTATTGGCTTTATAGAAATCAACAGATAACATAACATCTTTTTATGTTTATATAAATTCATTAGGTGTCAATTTTGACTCTCTTTATCTTAGAGATATATAAGGGTATCGTTTGCTGCATTGATATTTTGAAAAATAAAAATGCAATATTTAGGCAACTCAGGGTTGACATCTAATAATATCGACAACAATAGCGTTGCTGATATTAAATTTGAGCTAGTTGATTGCACCTCTCCGCGCCAGATTCTGCGTCTGGTACCATGCTTCGATCACTTCAAGTACAAGTAAAATATACGATGTGAATATAAGGTCGTACAAACATGATAGCTATTGAAGTGTAGTAATTGTTAGCGTACCATTAGCTAAATATTTCCACACTGTGTACCCTAAGTAGTCCTTTTTCTTGCATCTTCGACATGCATCTAATTACGAAAGAAGATGTATAAGCACTCTGATACAATACAGCTATGTGGAACTACCTTTTATATGGACTTCAACATGGAACAGTTTCGTGAAGTGAATAATAGCTGGAATACGATTCCATTCGATGACCTGGTCTTTAACGGTGACTCCCTGGTTCTATTCTACGATACAATCAACAAGAATGTGTTCGAAGGTCTTGCCATTGGGCCACGTGATGACCTGCAGATAATTGAAATACCCATTTACCTTTTCAAGCACGTATCGGGTCAACCTTTAGAGCACTAAACTATTAGGATATAAACAAACAAGTCATGATACAGAAAATAGAAACGATTGATGACGTGAAGAAATTCTTTACAGAACTTATGAGTGAAAATCTGATCTTCCATCCAGACAACGATTTCTGCGACTACATCAACCTGAAAACAAATGAGCCCACATATTCTGTCGAAGAAGCAGAACGTAGAAATGAGTTGGTAAGTGAGTGCTTTATTGTTTGTGAACGAGATAGCGTGGACTTCTACGAATTGTGTATGAGTCTGTTGCCATTAAACGTCCATAAAGATATCCACAAAGACATATAAGGTAAATAGCTTTTCATATCTTGCAAGCGGTTTATAGGGGCTGGTCTGATCTCAGGCTGGCTTTTTTATTTGTCAAAAATATTGATATAATAAAATAGAACCTTAAGTTTAAACTTGATTTGTAGTTGAAATAAAATTTATCGCATGAAAGATATAAATGAATATAAGCTTACGGCTACTGTTACAGTTGGTCAACTACTATCTTGGTTGGCATCGAAAGATGAGGTTGCAAAAAACGAAATTATAACACTAATTGACCATCGATTTACAAATAGATACATCAAGCATCTTAAACAAATGGACACTGGGTTTCTAATGATGGCAATTTCTTGCTTAACGCTTGAAACGCTGGAATCATTTAAACAGGGCAAAAAGAATACCAGGGGAAAAAGCGGTAGAATGTTTGAAGTTTTTTTTAAAACAGAAATGACGCATTTTCCTGGCTTCGCAGAAATTCATAAAGATTTTTATGAAAATGTGCGTTGTGGTATACTTCATCAAGCCGAAACTACAAATGCTTGGCGAATTCTACTAAGTGGCCAATTATTAGACACGCCGAACAAAACGATTAATGCGAAGAAATTTGTTGAAGCTTTGGAAAAAAGCATAAAACACTACAGAGATAGATTGCAGACAGAAGATTTTACGTCAAACATCTGGAAACACGCAATTGTGAAACTGGAAGACATATGCAATAATTGCAACCTTAAAAATATGTAATAGTTTACAATTACAACACCTTATTTCAATTGCATTCCAAATAAAACATCTATGGCCATACTGGTTGAAACAGGACAAAAAACATTGGAAGGTTTTTTAAACAAATGGCCCGTGGAGGCTCTTGAAAAAATGACTATCGAGGAATATGCGGATCTGCAAAATCATAATGCGTACTGCTACTGGTTGGAATTTGGAAGTAAAGACTTGGGCGAAATAGGAGGAATGCCACTTACAAAATTTGGGCTTTGGAAGTATAAAGCTCGAAAAGATTTCTCAAACACTTTCGACTCTGATAGCAAATATGCTTGGAACAACAAATTTGGCAAAACCAGCGTACAAGCATTTAACAACATAAAAGCTATTATTATAGAAATCGCACGTGCAGCACAAGAAGGCACGTGGGATTATATTGAGACAATTGATTTCCATTCAGTCGCAAAGTGGAAGATTGCTTACTTGTATTCAAACAATCAACTCTTACCTATATATACAAGAGAAGGCTTATTGAAAATAGCCTATGGATTAGGTGGTCGGTTTTCGGAAGACTCAAAAATCCTGGGCTTACAACAATTCATTTTAAGTAAAAAAAATGCTGATCAAAACCTTATTGAATATGCGCGAGATTTATGGAGTCATTATGTTAAAGGCAAACCCTTTCGTAATTATTTTATTATCGGAACGAAATACAAAGATGAAAATGGCACGGACACAAAAGATGTGCTGCCTGAAATGTTGACATCAAACTCTGTTGCAATTGGTTTCCTTTATAATAGTGACTTATCTCATCTTGTTAATAAATCTAACGATGAAATCGATAATTGGATTGAGCAACATACAGATAATGAAATCAATATTGGTAAGCTGAAATCTTATTTCAGAATTTTTTTAAACTTTAAACCAGGTGATATAATTGCTCTCAAGTCACATGGTGCCCACGGTACACTTGAAGTCGTGGCATATGCAGTAGTCGTTGAAAGGCATGGTTTGGTTTATGAACATAGACCTGAAAGACTTGGTCACCACGTTAATATTGAGTTTGTTGAATTGGGAATCAATCGTAAAACAGGACTAAATTATGCCGGAACCGTTCATAAAATTGACCCGGATAAACCAGATCATCTTATAAAAATTTTTGGCCCTTTTCTACACGTCGACAATATCGCCCTTGGTGAAGACAATGTTGAAGAAGACGAAACTTCAAGACCAAAATCAGAAGAAACATATGAGCGGGGTCCCATTGCAACCCGTATGGTTAGACAACTACATAATATTATACAGAATAGTCTATATGCTACATTGAAAAAGAAACATCCCAAAGATAAAATTACAATGGAATACAACGGACGAGTTGATATTATGAGAGAATCATCGACAGAACAATGGCTTTACGAGATAAAACCCTTTGAAAATGTAATGTATTGTCTTCGTAATGCTATTGGTCAGCTTATAGAGTATTCGTTTAGATTCTCCACGCCCACAAAAAAAACATATTTAGTTATTGTTGGTCCTGGGGAGTTAACGGGAGAGGCTGTAAGTTATTTTAACCATTATGAAGAGTATATAAATTTACCGATAAGTTACATGCAACACACAGCGCCATTACATCAGAGCAATCAATAACAAAACGAAATTTTTTACGTGATGATGATTGATGTTTTAACTAATTTATACACATTGTAATATTATCTAAAGTTGAGCAGCCCTTCTGAAATCCTTCTGAACGTTTCATCCGGTAATGTCTTTAAATAATGCTCAGTTGTCTTGCTGTTAGAGTGACCAAGTGATTCACCAATAAATGAAGTAGCTACCCCGTCGATTTTCAACCTGGTTGCATAACTATGTCGCGCCAATGATAATGTCAGGTTCACGTCGAACCTCAATGCAATACCTATTTGTCTCAAATCGCGGTTGATGTTACGCGCCAACATGTCCTTGACCTTCTTTCGTGCGATGTCTGTATTTAAACCTCTAAAGCTTGGTAACAAATAGTCCTTGGTCTCCAGGCTACCCCATTTTTCAATCATACCCTTTACTTCAGGGTGTAGGTAGATCGTGATCTCTTTTGTCTCGTTGGTCGTCCTACTTGTCTTTGCGCGTATAAACGTTAACATATTGCCTTTAATATCCTTGCCTTTCAGGCTCAACAGGTCCTTCAGGTTCATACCATTGCACAGGTACAATAAGAAGAAGTAGTCTTTTGCCCTTCTTTCCCCATATCCTTTAGGCTCATACTCCCACAGCCGTTTCATATCCTCCGGATAAATAACATCCTGTGATTTAGATGCCGCACCGATAGTGAACTCTACAAATGGATAACTTCCTTTCGATATGTAGCCGCTCTTTATAGCCCTGTTGTAAATGTGCCTTAGACTTCTTAAGTATATCTGAGCAGTGGCATTCGAGTTCCCCTGATTCACATACCAGGCCTTAAATGCCTTGAGGTATTGCACATTGATGTCTTCCAGGTAGAAGTCTTTTCGGAAGCGCTTGAATGCGATCAGCGATTGTTCGTAAAAGGACTTGCTACCGGCCCTATCTTCTTCAACAAGCTCATCAATCTTCGTCTGAAATAATACTTCCATACTGGTCTTGTTATTGACCTTTAAACTCGCCTCTGACTTGAACAGATTAGTGAACTGTTTCTGATTCGCACCTGGGAACTGATCAAAAATGTCTTTGGCCTTTTTCAGATAGCCATCAATTCGCTCCTTTAATACTTTGGCCTCTTTAGGTATGGAGCCAGTCGCAGAAACCGCCTTGTCGAATATATCCTGAGTTGCGTATAGTTTTAGTCCTATCCTGAACTGTTTGCCTTCTATATACACGGTGAGTTTCACGGGTAATAAGTCACTGTTAACCATGGGTGTTCTGGCGTCCAAAAATGGGTAAATGGAGCCCACTTGTTTGTCTTTTATCGTTTTCAATGCTTTATTATTATTTATAAAGCAAGTGTAGCAGATTCTGATGAAAGAAGTAGTCTGGTACTCGATTATTTGCATAACTCCAGCACTGTTTTATGTATACAATATTGTATGTTTACACATTAATTTTAATAGCCACTGAAATGTTTGGGAGTTTTGAACTGTCAGATTTTATTGCATATCGCGTCTCTGTATGCGACTACAAATGTAGATTGGAACTTCAACGTGGAGCCATAGTTGACGAACCAGATTATGTTTCATGCCTTTCAAAAACAATTAGAGACGATGTAAAGCATATAAAAATGAAAGTACATGCTCAAACGCTCTCTGGAGGGCAGGAACAAAATAATGGAGCAGATGGTATAATTATTTTTCAGATTAAGAATGAAATAAAGGTAGGTATCTATGAAGCCAAATGGCCACGGTTTAAGCAGACAGACTATCCGTGGGATTATTTGCATCCTACACGACTTACCTCTCATTTTTCCGAGCAAATTAACAAGAAACATATTTGGCAGGATACTATAGCCACATGGGAAATGTTTTTTAATGAAGAGGAATATGGAAAGGATAGTCCACCATACGAATTCTTCGGTAGTTCCTGTGTCTGGAACAACGATGCATATAATTTTATGAATAGTAAGGGTTTGATATTGAATAAATGGAGTACAAGTAAATTAAAAGAACTTTTAAAAGAGAATGGTACAAATATTTATTCTATAATTTTCGACCTATTATCGTGTAAGCGGGGGAAGAAGCATTCAATAAGTGCAGGTGAAAAAAATGTTGTCATTAGTAGTCCAGTGAATGATAATATAATATTAGATGTTCCGTTGCCAATTGATTTAGAGAAAGAATTCGATGAAAGAATACAAGCCTTCATGGAACGAGAGAGATTTACAAGTTACCTATATATCGTAGCACAGAATATACAACTTGGTAGCTAAAGTGGATTCAATGCTTGCACTAAAAATTGCACTGAGCCAAGGTTGTCCTAATGCATAGAAACAACAACATTCAACAACCGAAGCATAAAAAGTACTTGTTTTAACTCAACTGGAAGACTTAGGAGCGCGACTCAAAATCTGGTTATCGTAAGGTAGTGCAGGTTCGATTCCTGTTCTGGGCACATTGATTATCAAGCAGTTACGCACAAACGTAACTGCTTTTTTATTACCCCTAAAAACTGCTTGCACTGAAAATTGCACTGTGGTCTCTGAAGAAGCCGGTATTGTCAATATTCTTGCTGATTTGATGTATTCGAAATTGATGCTTGCAGAGGCTTATAATTGTTTTTAATTGCGCGTAGACCAATTCCGTCATCTAGGCAATTTATTTAGTGGAGTCACTTTTGACACTTTTATAATTACTATGTGTTGGCATGTCTTCGTGGCTTCTCTTTATTAGCAGTCTTTTAGCGATCTGTAATCGATTGAATAAGGAAAACGTTGCATCTTCGATAGAGGCAATTCATTTGATTGTAAGCTTAGATATGATTCAGAAGATAGAGACAGTAGAAGATGTAACGATGTTCTTTAACGAGTTACTGAATGAAGGAATAGCATTTCATCCTGATAATCCGTTTGAAAATTATATTCAGGATGAGACAGAACAGCCTTTTTACAGTGACGAAGAAATACAGGTACGGAATGAGTTGTTAGTTCAGGCATTCCTTGTTTGCGAGAGAGAAGATGTAGATATCTATGAACATACAATCGGCATTTTCATGCAGTACTTTTATAAGAATTACATGACTGATTTATAAACAGTTTATAGTATCTTGTCAACGGTTTATAGGGGCTGGTCTATTCATAGGCTGGCTTTTATATTTTTTCGTCCCCATTCTGCCAGGAGCTGCATCACATCATTGAGCGACATTCCTTTTTCAGTAAGTGTATATTCCACTTTTGGGGGGACTTCGGCATATACTTTTCTGCTGATGATACCGTCTGCTTCCAGTTCCTTCAAATGCCTTGATAATACTTTTAGCGCTATACCCTGAATGGCTTTATGAAGCTCGCCAAACCGCCTTGGGCCGGACAATAACATCCATATGATTACAGGTTTCCACTTACCGCTTATGATACTGATGGATTCCAATATCATGCAATCGCAGTCCGGCGCTGCTTTTTTTTTTCAATTATTTTTTCTGCTAACATGCTGATAACCAATATTAGTGTCTTTCTTGTCAATACTTGACAAATGTGCCATTACTTGCCAAAAGTAAAGTTATGGATTAGTATTGCACAAAAAAGTATGAAAATATTAATTATCGGTGCCACAGGAACTATCGGAAAACACGTAACCGCCGCATTACAAAAAGATCATGAGGTAATTAAGGCTGGATCAAAAAGCGGGGATATCCAGGTAGACATCTCCTCTCTTGAGTCTATAGAAAACTTTTACAAACAATGCGGGAAATTTGATGCGCTTCTTTGCGCAAGCGGCGATGGACAGTTCGGGCCTTTGGCAAGTATGAAGGATGCCGATTTCAGAGTTGGTGTTAACAGCAAATTGATGGGCCAGGTTAATCTGGTATTGATAGGCCAGCATTATATCAATTCTAAAGGATCGTTTACTTTAACATCAGGTGCATTAGCTGAAGACCCCATTATAATGGGCGTAAACCTGAGCACGATGAATGGTGCGATCAATGGCTTTGTAAAGGGCGCAGCCATAGAGCTGGAGAACGGGGTGCGAATTAATGCGGTCGGCCCTGATATAGTTGAGGAATCACCGGGCTATTTTTCTTATTTCCCGGGACACATTCCTGTTACCATGAGCCGGGTTACCCAGGCATATATCAAAAGTGTGTTGGGAGGACAAACAGGTCAAATCTATAAGGTACTGTAACAGGCGCTCAACAATTCAAAAATTAAATAAAAATGTTTGTGTTCAATAAATGAATTAACAAACCAATAAAATGAAATTATGAAAATACTCATTTTAGGGGCCACAGGTAGAACTGGTCGCCTTATCGTCGAAGAAGCATTAAAGCAAGGCTATGATTTAAATATTTTGGTACGGGATAAAAATACAATACCCTTTGATTCAAAATCAATTAAAGTATATCAGGGAACTCCTGCCCGCCAAACAGATTTAACGGCTGCAATGCAAGGATGTGAGGTACTAATAAGTGCCTTAGCTGTCGCAAAAGCGTCAGATGCTCCCTGGTCTAAATTAATATCACCGGAAAACTTCGTATCTGAAAGTATTAAAAATGTGATTGCCGAAGCGAATCAACAAAACCTTAAACGATTGATTACAGTTTCTGCCTGGGGTGTGCTGGAAACTAAAAAGGACTTGCCATTTTGGTTCAAATGGATGATTGACTATACCAACCTTCGCCTTGTTTACGCGGATCATGAATCACAGGAAAAACTATTAACAGCTTCGAATTTAAGGTGGACCGCTGTAAGGCCTGTTGCTTTAAATGATTCCAAAAAAATAAAAACTTTAAATGTAAGTTTTAATAATTTACCTAAACCAAATTTATCCATCAGCAGGCAAAGCGTCGCTAAATTTATAGTGGATCTGTTAAACACCAATCAATATGACATGAAAAGCCCTACTATTTCTGAGAATTAACAGAGGGTTTCAAGTGTCGCATAAACTCCGATTAGGGGTGGTTCATTTTTAAAACAATAAAATAATGGATTTTAGGAATATAGCATTGGTGTTTCATATCGTCTCTTTATTCATTTTAGCCGGAGGGGTAATTGGGTCAGTAATCATGGAACTCACATTATGGAAAGTGGTTACTACTCAACCCAGGTCCGCAGGCTTGTTAAGTAAAGCATTTAGTCGATTTCCAATGTTTCAAACTGCTGGCGGTCTATTGATGTTAATCAGTGGTATATTTTTATTAGGTTCTACGCACTGGTATTATTGGGGTCAGTCTTGGCTTACTGTGAAGCTGGTCTTGTATGTTTTCTTGGCGGTACATCCTAATTTAACCGTGAAACCTGCTGGTAAAAGGCTTGATAAATTATTACAAATTGCTTCCGCCACTAAGAATTTAGAGTTAAATCCACTACTGACCGAGCAAGAATTGATTATGGAAATGAAATCCATTCGAAACCGGTTTCGAATTTTCAATATCATTCAAATAAGCATTATAGTTATTATTTTTATAATCACCATATATAAACCACATCTTTTTTAAATTTGAACAAAGTTGGCAGAAAGATCCTTGGTGTCCATGAGAGAGCAGCCCATACATAGTATTCGATAATAATAAGATAGCAGTAGATACAATTATGCCGCACGGAAACTCGCATTACTTCAAACATAAAAACCACTTTGAAGACGAAGATGAAGATCTTATTGGGCCGTAAGGAAATTGCAAATAAAAAAATAAAGCCGGGAGAAATCTCCGGCTTTATTTACTATTATAAGAACTCTATTAATTTATCTTTGTAACTATTTGGGAAGTTGTGTTATTCACTTTCACTACATAACTACCTGGTGCCAGATTTTGCAACGATACATTTACAGAAGCATTGTTCTGATAATTATATTCTGCGATCTTCTGGCCAGTGATATCTATTACCTGAACATCTGAGATGCCTGCGGGAGTCGATGAGGTTATAGTAACTTCATTTTGGGTAGGGTTAGGATAAATAACAATACCTGAAGAAGTTTGCCCATTCACGTTTTCCACGCCTGTGCTAGTTGCCTCTTTTTTAGTAGGATTACCGCTTTGTTGACATGCTATCCGCTGTGAAAACACAGCCTGGCAACAAGGGTCTGCACCCGGGGCAAAATCACCGCTTACTGCATGTATGGTAACTGTTACTGTAGCCGAGCTGGTACCTGCAGGCAATGTAAATACTTCAACATCGCTGCTGCCGCTTGTGTAGATGATGAATGGTGGCATACCAGGTATGTTCCATTCGTATCCCAATATGGTACTGCCTGTTGAAGCAGTGATGGTAGCAGTAAATATGCAATTGCCTGCAGAATCGGTGCCAGTTTGCACTACTGACAATTGTCCGTTAATAGAGCACGGTGGTGTTATAGTGTCACCGCATATTTTGTTCACTTTGTAGTTCAGAGGTGTAGGCGTGAAATTATAAGGGTCATTGGCCACAAAGGTATTGACAGTATAGCTGGGTGTAGGGTATGTGATGATAGGTGTGGTTATGGTAATAGTATCTGTTTTCAGTGCACAGGTGTGGTTGTTGCTGGCCAGATTAGTATTGCTGACCACATAATAGATATCATTATTGCCAAAACCACCTGGGTCATTTGTTGTTCCTGCCATGTACAGTAAAGCATTGTACAATCTCAGATCAAAGAATGAATGTTGCCCGTTAGCCAATTGAAATTTAACAGGTGTGTTTGCAGTACTGGAAGACAAAGACGTGATCTCGGTAACAGCAGTATTGATAGTAGCTGTTGATGTCCACAAAATGGCGTCGTAAAAAGAATTTGTTGGTGATTGTATGGTAAATACATGGTCTGTGCTTACAGGTACCATTTTAGTATCACCTACATACGTTGCATTTTCCTGCATCGCACGCAATTGTGGTGCATTGCCAAAGGTATCAATTGTTAATATGAATTGACCACTGCCGCCACTTGTAGAATAATTGAACGCGCTTCCACCTTCTATCATCAATCTGTCACCAACCAGATAAATATCACTAAAATAGTTAGCACTTAAATTAGGTACCTGTGTAAAGTCATAATATTTTGACCAAAGGACAACTTGCGCAATAGGATCATATTTGATCACACGTCCATCCTTATAGCTATTACCATCATACTCACCACAGATGTAAACATCATTCCCAGAGCTTACCACCCCTTCAAATTCGTCACCGTTGGTTATACCCAAATAACGGTTATTGATGAGCGCACCTGTACCGCCATTGAAGGTACAGATCATACCATCTGAACCACTTGGTGTCCAGTTATGTCCGCCCACGGCTACCAGATCTCCATTTACAAGTTCTGTAACACCTAAAAGCACTTCTCCGCCAGCTGTGATAACATTGTCCTGAACATAATTCTGCCACATAACTGCACCGGTTGCTGCATTAAACTTCATGATGGCAGCTACATTCCCGGCATATACGCTACTTCTGCCTACAGTACCCACCAATACGATATTGCCATCTTTGGTAATGATCATGTCCTGCACCAGGTCGTCATTAGTTGTGCCCCATTGTTCCTGCCACATTATAGTCCCTGTGTTTGAAACGCGTAACAATATCATGTCAGCGTTCTGCACTGCGCCGCCGGAAATATCATAAACATACCCTGCTATCACGCTTGAGCCATCCGATAACGGTCTCACCCGTATTGCGGTTTCATTTCTGGGGCCGCCAATGTAATATTGGGTCATAGCTGCCTGTGCCATCGTAGCTGATGCAAGCAGGAACAAAGTGCAAATGAATGCGAAAATGTTTGTCTTTTTCATAATAATGGTTTTTGGGGTGTTTAAAAGTGAAACCAATATTATAAACCCATTTCTGCATAAAAATTCAAATACGACGAACAGTTGTTTTATACCCCTTAAGTGATCAAATTTTCCGAAGAGTGACAATTAAACCTATACAAAAACTTATACATTTTTATTATTAGCAATTACATTGAACAGACTTAAAAATTGTTCTTTTACACTCCTAGCAACAGGGATCTCTTTTTTATTAGACATGATGATGACGCCTGAAGATTCATAACGGACAATGGCATTCAGATTGACTATAAAAGACCTGTGCACTTGGTAAAAAGTATCGTCCAGCAATGTTTTGAACATACCCAGATAATAGGAACTGGTATACTCACCCGCAGTAGTGAATACTCTGGTACATTTATTAAAGCTCTCTAAATAAATGATACTGTCTGTAGCTATATAATCTATCCCTTTGTTGTTGTGGATACCGATCTTATCATGATGCGAATGTTTTGCCAGATTTTTATACTTTATCCGCTCCATTGCCTTATGTACCACCGTTACCAGTTCGGTATCAACAATGGGCTTTAACAGGTAACCCGCTGGGGAGAACTGGAATGCAGGTAATGCATATTCAGAGTACGCGGTAGTAAAAATAATTTCGCTCTCGATGCCTGGCAACATTTTCAACAGGTCCATCCCGCTTTTTTTCAGGCATGCAAATATCAGTGAACAGGATATCCGTATCATGTTCACTCAAAGAATGGAATGCATCTTTCCAGTTGGAATAAGTGCCCACTATACGAAAATGCGGATATAATTCTTTTAAACATAATTGCAGCAATGTCACTGCATCCGGTTCATCGTCCACTATCATGCATCTAATGTTGTTCATGTCTCATGTTTTTGATCTTTATTTCTACTATTGTGCCTGCAGGCATCGACCTGTCTGTATAAGTGACCTCTATCGATGACCCTTCATACTTATTGAATATGGTGACCAGGTCCTCGATCATTTTATTGCCGTACGATTCTTTTTTTACATGGCTTTTTTCATACATCGCTTTCGATCCATCACGCCCTATCCCGTCGTCCTCTATGGTACAGGTAAGCACATCATTGACCAGTTGGAATGTAATGTCCAGATGCCCCTTGCCATGCTTGTGGAACAGCCCATGGTTGATCGCATTCTCCACTATCGGCTGCAATAATAAAGACGGGATCCTCAGGGCAGAAGTATCTATATTTTCACCTGCAACTATCTGGTAGTCGAACTTGTTTTTAAACCGACTTTGCTGTAATTCTATATAGTCTCGCAGGTTCTCTATCTCATCCCTCAGAATGATATATTTATTACGCGACGACCGCATGTATGCACGCAATAATTGCGAGAATTTACTCACATGGGCATAGGCTTCTTCCATGCGCATTTGCTTGATGAGCAATAGTGCGCTGCCTAAAATATTAAAAATGAAATGAGGGTTGATCTGTGCATATATCGACTTCAGTTCAAGCTCAAGTCTTTTGTTCCTTTTATCATTATGGGCTATTATTATTTTCCGGGTAATGAGCACAGCACTTGTAACTAACAATATTGCAACAATGAAGATGGCAGAATATACAATGCGTGTGCCCCACTCCGTTTGCCACCAATAGGGTACCAGATAAAGGTTTATTTTTATTTTATCACTCCGCCAAACATTATCGTATGCAACCAAAAAAAGTGGCACATACTTTCCTGCGGCAAGCTGGTCCACATTTATTTCATTGGCATTCAAAGGGAACCAGGATGTATTTGCCGCCCATTGATACATAAATTTTAGCGTTCCATTCCCGAGGGGATTGATCACATCGAACTGAACAGATCTGTTTGCCGGCGATATCCTTAAAGTATCTCCGTCTGCTACAGGGTACAGCTCGTTATTATATCTCATCAGGAACTTGTACTCATGCAACTTTATGCTGTCATTACCAGTAGCCATTTCGCTATCCGAAGGGAACGGGGTCTGATAAATACCGTTTTCTGTATTGATCAATACCCCGTCCTTGCTCAGGCTTACACCTTTTACATAATTGTAGTATGCATTCTTTATATTTTGGTACAAATATGGTTTCGATAATTTGTGAAACCCCGTCACTTTATAGAACAATACTCCAAAGCGCCCAGCGACAACAATTATGTTATTGTACAGATACAAGCCGGCATCGCACAGGTTATAATTTTGCAGCAATTCAGTATGAGTACCCGTAGCCGGATCATACAAGACCAGTTTATCATAATCTTTAAGGAATATATTGCCGTAACCATCTATTATCACTTTTTCCAATCTCTTGATGCCCCAATTCCTGAATCCATTTTGGGTAATGATGGTGTCCTTGCCATATATGTTGTGGATATAGACCTTGCTATACGTATATGCCCATATTGCTTGCCTTAGCGTATCATATGCCATGTTCTTGTACCTGTCGATATCCCACACATGCTCTTTCACATCTCTTCCATTATATTTCAGTTCATTGAACCCCCATTTTGAAATAGTGTAAATATCATTAGGGCTATGTGGTATCGCCTTGCTTACTTCGTAATACTTTTTATAAATGTATGCAGGAACTATATGCCTGCCCCCGATAAGCCAGTAGTTTGAAAAGTCTCCACTCTTGTTCTCCAGTATAAGACATGTATCTTTATTTATTGGTACCAGTTCATTGACCTGGTCAACAGCAGCAAGATGGATCTTATTCACTTGATCTTCTTTGACCCTTACAAGATCGTGAGTAGTTGCACTCCACCAATAAGACGCTCCGTCTAACGAACTACCCACATATCTGCAATCCTCAATTGGGTAGTTCTCTTTCTTTATAAAGTAGTTTTCTGAATTGTAATTTATGTACAACCCTTTGGACTTAGTCATAACACAGTTCCATACAGCATCTTCATAAAAACCGCTGATATCGTTTCCGGGAACCGGAACAAGGGAATCGATACGGAACATTTTTTGCAAGCGAACGGTACTACCAAGTCTTATCTTATATATATACCTGTCAGTGATGGGATATATATATGGCTGATATGGACTGTCTGCCCTTATATACATTAAATTTATCGGGCCAGTATCTGCAATAAAGGTACACAGGTCTATGTAAGTTGTATTACCAGTATAGAAATTCAATAACCTGATATTACTATGTCTTTTTTCATAAGAAACATAAGAGTCATAGTTTGCGCAGAAGCTTCTGCTGTTATGTCCTTCAAAAAAAGAGCTGTCCTTTATATCACTGATCTTTCTGTAAACGATCTTTCTATGCTCAAAAAAACCTCTATATATCTCCTTACCCAATATCAACATTGGGTTGCCATCTACAATGAACAATAGCCCTTCTGGCGGGAAAACATTGTAAAATGGGAAAACAGTATCATGAACTACAATGCAGGGAGATCTGTATGTATTTGCAACATATGGCGTGGAAAATATGATCGCATCATTATAATAACAGATATCGATAGGATATAATACATGATGGAAATTGGGGAATACTGCCTTCGTATATTTATCCTTATAAATGTATCCTATCTCATCTGCAATGCTTCCCAGCCACATCCTTCCGCCTTTATCTTCAAATGGGAACCAGATATCCGCATTGGATAAACCATCCTGCAGGTTAAACAACCTGAATGTATACCCATTATATTTCAATATCCCATTATCGGTAGCTATCCACAAATAACCGTTATGGTCTTTTACCAGATTATAAACATTGTTAGAAGGTAACCCATTATAAATATTAATGTTATACTGATTCCCTATCCTTGCCCAACTTGCAAGGCACAAACATAAAAGGAGGCAAGTAGCAAAACATATAAATATCCTAATCAAACTAAGTGATTATATCGTAAATATACAAACATAAAAATGATTTGTTTATTGCACGGGAGATAGATATCATAATATTACTATTCCCATTAAAACTCGACGTGTTGTTTAAACGTCTCAATTATCTAAATATTGATCATACTAACCTGACTTAACAACTTTCATGTCAGCATTCTGTAATTCGCACTGTTATGCCTCCTGAACTGCTATCTGATCTTTTCTACACTCAACTCATCCTCTGATCTATGAATTATACAAACTGACAAGAACCAAGACAGACAAGATTTAGAGCGTAGATAACCGTATGGCAATCATATAAAATATAGGAAAATAATACCAACTGTTAATCAGAGGGTCCTAGGTTCAAGTCCTAGTGGGACTACACATACAAACAATTAGTAATCAAGCAGTTATGCATCAGCATAACTGCTTGATTATTTTATTGCATTTTACTCGCACTAAAACTCGCAATAATTGTTGCTTTGGTCGCGCTATCGGCGTTGTTGAGTGATTTATCGGTCACATGAATTGGTGCTCTAACCAACTGAGCTATAGGACCATTAATCGTGAAGATGCAGTGCATCAAGCATATCCGCGCTTTAGGAGATATTTTGCGCCAGCCTCAAAGGCATCATCAGTTGGTATGAAAAAGCCAAATGCATCGGCTAGGCGGTTAGTTATATTAAATGCAAAACAAATGGCGAATGCATCCTCGATCTGTTGAGTATTGACACCAGCTGCCATAGCCGTACGTATATCTTCTGCATTGACAGACTGCTCACGGGTCAGCTTTCCTAACAATACGAGGACAGCCCGAAGAGGTAGCTCTATTTGCGCTGTATTCAGATCAGAGAGTACTTGATCAACTTTGTTATGATCGCCATATGCTGTCGCCGAAACTGCAGAATGGGCTTTAACGCAAAATGTGCATTCATTAAGACGGGAGACAAATGCAGCCATAAGTTCTCTATCACCCACCGACCAACCGGAAGGACCGCGCATCACCCTTTGCGTAAATTGTTTTGCAGGTGATCCATAAAAATCTGGACGATAAAATATCAGTTTCGCCGCATCTGGCAAGGGATAACCAGAAAACACTTTTATCATAGAGAAAAGTATTTTGGTGCCAAATTTATAACCGTTGTTCAGGATATCAAGACGCATGGTAACCTCCTTCTTTTATTGCTTCGGCTAATGCCGTCATGGCGCTTTCATACTGTCTGGAAGCCTGACCTACAGCACCACATACAATTAATTCAAATAGTTGATCTTCACTTATTCCATTCTGTTTTACCACATTGATATCGTTGTCAGTCACTTTATAGGCATGGTGAGCAACCTTTTCGATCAATGCCTGTAAAGGTTGTGGGAGGTTGGCGTTGTTGAAGGCGGCTTGGCGCTGTTCTTGAGAACGGTCTCCTCGTCCTTTTAATATGCTGTTGATGAGATTATGATAAAGTTGTTTATAGCTCTCGGTCATTTTCTCTGTTTTCATGATGGTCTTTTATTGAAGTAAGCTATTATTCATTTTTTTTCAAAACTGCAAAACACAAAATTCTGAAGAGTATCGAATGGTGTACGATGATCTTCTAATATGCATGCTGTCACATTGAAATCTTTCACGAATGTCAATTGCAATTCATCCTTAGAATATTTTTTGATAGGAAGGCCGCTGCATTTATCGGGACCTTGTTCAGAAAAAGTGCCCATTACCAAATATCGTCTGATAGACCCAACTGCGATATGGATATATGTTTCGATCTGTTCTTGAGTCGTGAGAAAATGAAATACAGCGCGATCATGCCAGAGGTCATAAGCGCCCTCTGGTGAAAAATGAATAATGTCCGATGTTATCCAGGTCACTTTCGCCGCTTTACTACCCAGCCTCTTTTTAGCTTTGTTAAGCGCCTTGTCTGATATGTCCAGTACAGTAATATCCTCATAACCATCCGCAAGCAAAAAATCTACGAGTTTACTATCGCCACCCCCAATGTCAACTATTCGAGCATCTTTCGGAATCTCCAAATTTCTGATCAAATCAAGAGATGTCTGTGGCACAGCTTGGGTCCAGCTCATCTGTTCCGGTGATTTTGCCCGATAGACCTGATCCCAATGCAATTTTCCCTCTGACATGTATTCAATCAGTTTCTTCAAAATTAAGCCTGTTAAAGGAAAATAAAGTAAGAACCTTATAGGATTACATTTCAATGATCTCGAGAGAAAAGCAAAAATTCCTGAAATGGGAGTGGCCGTAATCTTTCTTTTTTACACTGCTTTCAAATTAAGACTATTATTTCTGTCTTTTTCTTACTAGAGATCATTTGATCTTTCACACCATTTTATCTGTTTTGTTAGCCACAATGTAACTCGTACTAAACTGGCTCAACAAAACTATAAACCTCATGTTCTCAAATGTTGAAACTTGACGGCTTATTAAAAATTAAAAATTCCACACAAATTCGTTAAGATCATTCTGTTCCTGCAACTGAAAACGTTTCTTAAGCCGGTACCGGTTCTTGAGTATACTGTCGGTGGATATGCCAAGCATATCTGCAGATTCTTTTGTGCCAATTTTCAATTTAACAAGAAGGAACTGCCGTTCCTCTGCTGGTGTCAGGTCTGGATATAATGTCCTTAATTTGTGTATGAGCCCAGGGTATACTTTTTCAACAAGCACTTTGAACTGCCGCCAGTCGTCAGTAGTAAGTATTTTCAATTGATATAACTCGCTTAGATATTTGCTATTTATTTCGCTTGGGGTAGCTATACCTACATTATTTACGAGTTTATTTTCAAGCCCTTCAATGATCTTATTTTTATGTAAGATGCTTGTAGTGAATTGATCCAGCTCTTTTTTATTGGCTTCCAGTTTTAGTTGCACATGTTCCACTAATAGTTGCGCCGTACGGTTCTTACTTATAAGGAATAAAATGAAAAATATTGCAGTAAGTACAATCAGTAGTATAGCTGTTAAGTATAATGCATTTTTCTCGTGCTCCAGTTTTTCATCTGACTGAAGCCTGAATATCCGAGCATTTTTCTCTGCAGTTTGATATTTAATATTCAGGTCATAAATAGTCTGCGTTTTTTCTTTATCGAATATTGAGTCTTTATAAGCAGTATACTTGATATAACAATAAAACGCAGAATCCAAATTCTTTTCTGTTTTGTAAATGGTGGATAGCTGCTTATATGTGGAACTGGCGATATAAAGTTCTCCCCTTTGCTTTGCCTCAATGAGTACATTTTGCAGGATCGCTTTTGCCGCCCGGGAATCTGTTTCACTTAAGACAATGCTGATGTTCAGCAAATCTTTTAATTCTTGCTTCAAATCGGAGTTTAACAGGTTTACCTTTAAATTGTTTCGAAATATGGCCAAAGCCTCGTCCCTGCGCCCTAGCCCGATATATACAAGTCCTAAAGCCCTGTTAGCCTTATTGATAATGCGTTGTTCATTTATTTCTTTAGCTATGTTTACTGCATCCGTCGCGTAAGCTAAAGCCATACTATAGCTATGTAGGTGATACAATATTTCAGCCACATCTGCATAGCCATCGGCAAGCATCCAATTATTATGATGACGCTTGTAATATTCAACACAAGGTATAACCATATCGAGGGCCTCTTTATAGTTATTTAGATGTTCAAGGTCTAATGATATCTGGCTGCGCAAGCGAAACATTAAATCCGAATCCTGTATACGCTCAAAGATAGCCAGTGCTTTGTAGTTGTTTGCTATGGCTTTTTCATAGTTTCCCTGGTAGAGGTAAGTCATGCCTTTACCAAAATACTCCATAGCTATTTCTTTTTCTGAAGGTGGGTTTAGCTTTTGAAACCACGAAATAGATTCGTCAAACAGCAATTGGGCACTGTCGTATTTTGAAAGGGCCATATACCCAAACCCCTTCATTCTATAGATCCATGCATTTGCCGTAACTCGGTTTTGGGAAAGCAAATTATAATACCTGAGATGCTCCAACATCAAAGGAATTTTGCTTTTGGCATACAGTGCATCGGTAAGAAAAATGTATAGCGAATCAACCTGGTTAGAATCACTCCTGATTACAGATCGATAAAACCCTTCAGGATTATTTGTGTCAAGTATTACCGGGACTCTCGTTTGTACTGAACTGCTTTTTCTGGAAGTTTTATTCTGGCAGGAAATGCATAAGAACAAAATTGCCGAAAGAAAGAGGATGTACCTTGAATTTCGACGAACCAGTATGATTAAATGAGACAGCAGGCTTTTTCTATTATTTTGTAACATGTACTATTTGTCAATACAGGTAATGTTAAGCTACAAATTACCATTTATTAAGCAATTAGGACGCCGCAGAACAAGATACTGGGAGTCTTAATGAATTAAGACTCCCAGTATTGGAAGTTGGTTTGTCAGGAAAATTATTTATTTCCGATCACGAAACGTTCAATGTATGGGGCGTTACCAGAAAGCAATTTTATAAAATACATCCCGGATACCAATGTATGCACATCTATTTTGCCATTTTGAATTTGATCACCTTTTACGCGCTGCCCCTCCAGATTGTAAATTTGGAACATTGTCCCATCCGCAACATTTTTCAGATAAATACAATTAGTTACAGGGTTGGGATAAAGTATAATTGAAGTTTCGCGCGTTACATTTTCAACTGCCGATGGAGCCTGTATATTGACATTGAAATCAACCGCCTGTCCATAATAAGGGTTTTTATAGCTTAAAGGATTCCCATCTCTAATTGAAGCTGCGAATGAACATGCATTGGCAGTAGCTGTAGATACAGCGCTTGTTGTATCCATCATCATCACCCTCATTCTTGTCTGCCCGGATATTGCAGTTTTCGGTATCGAAATGGTTCCCGTAACTTCAGTATGCATCGGATCAAAATTATTCAGGTTAAAAGCGACCTCATTGGCTTCAAAAACATTATTCCGATTGTAGTCTATAAAAACTGTCATTACCATATTTTCACCATCATATTTTTCATAATCCAGTTTCAATGAATAGGAAGAACCAGCAGTAAAAGATGGAGCAGTTACATTATTGAGGTAAATATAGTCACTATCGTAAAGCGCACTAGTTGACCTAGCTGCCAATTGCTGGTTGAGCGGGCCTATTTGTATACGGGTGAAATCATCCCACGAACCTCCCACATCAGCAGAAGACGTCCTGAACTTGCAATAAGGCGACGCACTATAAATCTGTGCATTCACATTAGCAAATAACATTGAGCACATTGTAAAAAGCATGATCTTTCTCATAATTTGTTTTTTAACGGTTTTAAAATCTTTTGTTCAACCGTTATAGACATTTATGTTGGGCACTAAGTCTATCAATTACACCATACAAAATCATAGACAAGTCCTGAAATGGTGGACAAATGCATGGACAACGACCATGGATGGGTCCAAAATATGGTGAATGAACCTTTTTATTTAAAAAATAAACTTGCATTAGAATCGCGAGATATATCATTTATAGAGAGCTGCCTTATAAATTCAATGGTAGTATTGAACCGTATCCTAATCCCACTGGTGACCTGCTGCCTATAGAGGTACCCACAAAGTATACACTAACGCTTACTGAACATTGTAGGTACCAGGGAATGTATGTATTGGAAATGAGCAGTGAAGATGTTCGGTTGGTAAGGAAGGTGTTGAAAAAAGTAAAAGTGAATTATGAGAACAGCCTATATTTTTGATTAAAATCAATTCCTGTTAATGTTTAATAGAAAAGCCCCGTCTCATTTTATGTATTGTAGAAGATATTATAGAGCGTCTCTTCAGCTTTAAAATATTATTCGTAATTGCTAAATTCTTTTTTTTGAAATCGTTTAAAAGATTGTCGATCCATTGCATAGTTTGTAGTGCTGTAAACACTATGCCGTCTTTGATGAGTTTCCTTTCTTCCATGTTAGGAAGATGCCACAATAGGATTATTTTATCAATTTGTAATATTGGGGTAATTGTAAACTTAACTATAGTACCATCTTTATCTAATGCAACCAAAGAATGAGAATTAACTTTGAAACAGATTGCCTCATTGCAAATTCCATCCATATCATGTTTATATGCGTATGCAATCAAATAGCTCCATTCATCTTGGGTTATTTCTTTTAATTTATAGTGTCGGGTAGAACCAAATATTTCAAACTCATTAAGTTCTAAAAACAATTTGACCCTTTGAAAAAATGTCTCGTATACTATTAGGAAATCAGTCAATATGATTACAAGCTGATCAAAAGCATCTTTTTTTAAATGTGGTGCACTTGTTCCCACAATAACAAATGCTACTTCAGTCTTACTATCGTAATAATGCAATATGCTACTTTCTAAAGTAGAGCATTTGCTCCAACCTATAAGTGTCATTATATCATCATTATTTAGTGTAATCATTGTCCCCATTTCATAAAATTCTATTGCGCAGCTTCCAACTTCATCGAATTTAGAAGGCAAATAAGAATTAAGAGCTATTAGTGAATCTGAATTAAAATAAGTTGGCTTAATACCGTATTGTTCAGTATCAACAATTTTATAGCATTTTTTGAACTGTATTTTTTCTTTTAATTTCCGATTCCTGATGATTGTTGATAGTTCTTTCTCGACCCTGCTCTTATTCCTTTGTGCAATAGCCAGATAAAAACGCTCAGGAGATTCATTAAAAGCCATATTTCCTTTTTGTCTATTATGCAATTTAATTGTTGGTACTAAGTTTTCAATTGAGTCTATTGTGAACCCATCACCAAGGCTGTATTTATTTATTTTTTCTCTTAGAGTTTCCTTATCAGTTGATTTTGGGATAATATGATCGATCTCTAGATCGTCAAAATTCTCTATTGATTTCCCCTCATATATATCTTTTCTTTCGTAGGCTATCCAGATAGCAACACGTAATTCATTTCTAATCATCTTATATTCCCAATTATTATTCGAAAAAATGGTTGAAGGTTTCTTTCTTATTCTAATGCAATCTCAAGGTAAGTTAACGTTTTAAATCGTATATGTGAGGTGAAGTACACTTGAGGTTCATAAGCTTTAGACTGGTCATGCAAAAGTTTATCCACCTGTTATATAGTTTTATTCACATGTAACTCTCTATAGAATTCTCGCTTCCTTTTGTTTCTTGTTTTTTCTTAATGTTTCTTAATGTTTATTCCATTTCGCGAAATCAAAATTCATCGTAGTCTACATTTATTATTTCGTGAATTTCTTCTTGGGTCAATTCTTCTCCCTTAGAAGCTCATTATTTTTGGGTAGTGTCCAATGATTGGCTTGGCATTGAACTTCTTAACAGACATTGTGCACATTAGTGAAGAACAGATTCAAGTTCTGGGAAATATTTCCCAAATATGATTTTGCTCATTCTATTTCAATTGATACTCTTCGTCTGGCACATCATTCTGTCTTTGCTTGTGATCGTGTTCTAATTCAATCACAGGTCAGCAGTGAGCTCTAAAACAACTGTTACGCCTGTTCCGAATTCATTTTGCTGACCTGAAATTTAAGTGCCATTTTCTTATTTGTGATGCAACCTTTTCAATCTTTTATTTTCTTCAGAGAACTTATGTAATCTTCTAACCCAATCTCTGTTGTCATCTGTGATGATCTGACCAGACGCAAGATTTAACTCTTCATCACTTGGTTCGTTGTCATCATTCTTTGTAAATGCAATGATCGCATTTGTCTGTTCGGCCGCGAAGTGATTTTGCATCGTTGAATTACGATAACTGAGAATTCGAGCAACAATGTCTTTATGATCTTCAGTGTCATCAAATATGTGAAGCCTGTTTCTTGCCTTGTTTAATTTTGATTCTTTTTTATGAACGATTCCTATCACTTCTTTTTTACTCTCAATTAAAGCTTCTTCTGACCAATGCTTTATATCTTGTTCTTCTTCTTTGAAAATATCTGCTACATCTGCATCTCCATTTTCTTCACTGGATACTTCATCAATTTGTTCTTCAAGTTGATATTCTATGTCTTGCTGCTCTGATCCTTCTTTATGAATATAAGTGATCTTTATTCTTTCATTTTCTATTCTAACGATTTCATCAAAATCAATAGACTTATAGTTCCAATACTTCTTTATTGTTCTGATACCTATTTCTTTATAGCCATGTTCTTCTGCATAGCTCTTGATAAACTGATACACTTCTTTCTGTGTAACTTTTATAGAAGGTGCATTTGACAATATAATAATACCTTCTATTGATTCTATGTAAGTTGCACCTTCTTTCTTCTGTTGCATCAGATATTCCCTCGCAAGATTTATTGCACTTATTGACCTTTCCATTTTATATAATCCTGACATTCTTTTGGCCAATGCATTTTTGGCTTCTCTGGATATGGTGTTTTGTTTGCAGTGAAAGGTCTTTGATATCAGTTTAGGATTTAGAATTCCATTCTTCTTTATGCCATCATATACAAACTTGAAGAATCTTTCAAGCTCTGATCTTTTGGAAGCTGTTCCAGGAACTGTCTTATTATAATTCAAGTATAAGATGTAGCTCAAGATATGCTCAGGATCAGCATTAGGATTTAGGTACACAAGACAATGTATGATCTGACCAAAGAACCTCATCTTATGACCTGCATCTATTTTATAGTTATGAGGAATATATACCTCACAATAATCAACAGTCTTCATGTCGAATATCCTGTTCTCAATTACCACTTCAGTTCTGAATTTTAATGTCCTGTAAACCTCAGATATATCGATGGAGTTGTAATCAGAAGGTGCACTTAACATATAATCGGTAAGAGTATTAATTATATTGTGAGTTGCACCTTTCTTCTTGTCTTTTGATTCATTTCTTATAAACTCTTCTGGAATCTCAATGACTGATGAAGAATTAAAATAACAATTAGGATCGTAGGATACATACCAAGCATTTGACTTGCTCTTTGTCTTTGGATCAAGATCCAAGTCTTTGAAGATATGCCTACATATATATTCTCTGATGGAATCAAAGTTCAAGGCTGTGATCTCATTTTCAATTTTCGTTAGAATTGAAAGACCTGTTCCTGAACAAGAAAGACAGATCATGCTGATATATTCTTTGTATTCTTCAATGAGTTTCATTTTATGACTTACAGCATCATCGATGTTGTCGATGTCGAAATACATATAACCGCTGAATTCTTTGATGCTGTCATCATTTCGATAGGAAACCATGCAGCAAGGTGTGATGTATGGAAGGTTATTTTTCAGTGCTTTCTTCTTTAAATTGTATTCAAGATCATTGATATCAAGAGTTCTGATCTGTTGAATGATTGGTTTGTTGTCTTTCCTAATTTCTTTGACAAGAGCTTCGATGCTGATCTTTTTGTCTGGTGTGCAATTCTTCGTGCCTTTTGTGAAGTAGCTAAACATTTTGTTTGAAATAGAGTTGCTGGAGTTGTCTTTGAGAGAAACAAGCCCGGTGGTTAAAACTGATTGATATTGTTTCAGCTTCACTTCGCATCTCTCAATGATCGGCTACTTGCTGCATACAGATTCGATTGTAAAATTGAAAATGTATACGGCGAGAATAGTTGTAACAGTGTTCCTGAAAAAAGAAGTGAAGATTTATTTCTTTGTTCCAGAAAAGATCAGATGATTTGTGATAAATGTTCAATGTGATGTGGAGCTGTCAATATTGACAGGAAGAAATATAAAATATATTGACTGGTTGGAAAGGTCCAGATGAACCTTTGTGATACAGTCTCATTTGAGGACTTGCTGACTTGAAGTAAGCAGTTTACACTCTGAATGACTTTGGAAGTGGTAGGCAAGCTCAGAATGAGTCAGATATCAATTTATGCAGTCGCTTTGTGATGATTTTAGACCATTTGAAGAGAGATCGTAGGAGTCGATTTCGCTACTTTATTTTCCATAATGTGAATTTAATATTGTAGACACATAAAATAAATAACTCAAGTTATGTTGTCTTCCTAATTCAAAGAACAGGTAATTCAAGTTAGCCCACTAACCGTTGTTATTGAGCACATAAAATAAATCTTCGTATCCACATACTAAATAGAACTGTATCCGTTAGTTTTATATACACGCTCTTTATTATGAAATTTCAGACCCGGTATGCCATCTTCATGATCGTATGCCTATTTCTATTTGCCTGCCACGGCTCTAAAAATGAGATCACGATCGTCAACAGGAACTTTGAAGATGTGATCGACCAGCAGCAAAATCTGGTTTTCTCCTTCAATAAAGACATTTTCCCAGATACGCTTGTAGCTCGATGGGACAGTACCGCCTATATAGAAATAACCCCAAAAGTAAAAGGCCAATTCAAATGGAACAGCTCAAGTGAACTAATGTTCTCTCCTTCTGAGCGCTTTGAACCCGGTACGGAATATACTGGCAAGCTATCCAAGCGGATATTAAAGTATGCCGACAAAAAATATTGGATATCGAACAGCAAGGATATCCATTTTCATACGGCGCCATTACTTGTAAACAATGCCCACTTGTCATGGACACGCGGTAAAAGTATGTCAAATGTCATCGTGCAGCTTGATATGGACTTCAACTACGAAGTAAAGGTGAGCGACGCGGCAGCAAGAATAAAGCTATCCTCAAATGGAAATCCGATCAATTTTACTATGGTAAATAGCGGTAACGGAAAGACAGTTACACTGCAGTTTATGCCAGTTAATGATCTGGATCAGGAAACACCATTGAAAATAGAAGCCGCTAAAGGTATACCCTTGGCTACAGGTAAGTATATATCTATAAAAGACACGGTGATCATGGCTTCTATTCCCTCGCGCTACTCTCTGGCGGTCACTGGTATGACCGCACAACATACAGGTACTGAAGGGATAATAACAGTAAATACCTCGCAGCCAATGTTGGAAGAGAACTTAAAGAACATGGTGACACTTGAACCCGCAGTTCCTTTCGAACTGGCTATTACCGATGCCGGATTTATATTGAACAGCAAGAACCTAAAGTCCGACCAAACTTACATCTTGAATATCTCAGCGAATGTCCAGGGGGCTTTTGGCGGTAAAATGAAAAAAGATTATTCAGAACAGGTTGTATTTGGGAAGTTGCAGCCCTCCATAAACTTTACCAACACAAAAGGTATGTATCTGTCTTCTCAGGGATACAGAAACGTGGCATTAAGTATCGTGAATGTGCCTAATGTCGAAGTGACCGTTGTAAAAGTGTATGAGAACAACCTGGAATTCTTTATGCGGAAGGGAACAAGGTATGGTTACGATTACAGTCGGGACGGGGATGATAATGATGGAGGAGATTTCAGGTACTATGATACCGAAAATCTTGGAGATACTGTATTTCATAAAACGTACGAAACAAGCAAGCTGCCACAACAAAATGCAGCGCGCCTCCTGCATCTTGATTTTCAGGACAAAATAAAAGATTACAAAGGGGTGTACATCATCACAGTGGCATCTAAGGAACACAGGTGGGTGCAGGAATCTAAAGTGCTCTCAATATCTGATATTGGCCTCATTGTTAAGCAGGAGCAGGATAATATCTATGTCTTTGCCAACTCAATTAAAAAAGCAACTGCGCTCTCGGGTGTGAAAGTGTCTTTTGTTAGTACTACCAACCAACAATTATATTCTGCGGTCACTGACAATGATGGCATGGCAACATTTAAAAATATCAGCAGTACTTCACCAGGCTTTGATGTGGGCTTGGTGACTGCAAAAATGGATGATGAATTCAGTTTTGTACTGTTTGACAAAAGCCGGATCGAGACCTCAAGGTTTGATGTGGGCGGACGCGAATTGAATGCTACCGGCCTTAACGTTATGCTTTATGCAGAGCGCAACCTGTACCGGCCAGGAGAGCCAATACATGTAAGCGCCATTGTAAGGAGTGAACAATGGGGAAATCCGGGTGAGATCCCTCTCAAGCTGAAATTGACCATGCCAAACGGTAAGGAGTTCGCAACAATGCGAAAGATATTGAACGAACAGGGCTCTTGTGAGACGGTGTTCAACATGCCGGCGACTACTATGACCGGCACTTATACCCTGGAAGCATATACTGGCAATGACGTATTGTTGAACTCTTATGATATCAGCATCGAGGAATTTATGCCAGACAGGATAAAAGTAGCGCTCGTCATGGATAGACAGGAATATAAGCTGGGAGACAGTGTCAAGACAAATATACAAGCAGACAATTTATTTGGTACACCGGCGGCGGGAAGGAACTATGACTGTGAAATGAACTTGGACAAGGCAATATTTACTGCTAAGGGCTATCCTGATTATTCATTTGCCCTGGAAAATAATTTCAATTTCAATGCGGATACGCATAACGGTGAGACAGATACTAAAGGAGCAATTCATGAATCTTTTATATTGCATAATGAGATCGCAGATATCGGGCTGATAAAGGGAAATATCATGTGCACAGTATTTGACGAAACAGGTCGGCCAGTGCACAGGTATGAGCATTTCTCTGTGTATACGCGATCCGTATTCGTCGGCATCAAGGACATAGAAGGATACATCAATACAAGGAAGCCTCTTAAGATCAACCTGATCGCGGTCAGTAAAGATGGCATAGCACTGAACGGCAAGAATGCGGAGGTGTCTATTATCAGGAAGGAATGGCATACAGTGATACAACAAGACGGTGCGCGTTACAAATATGTTTCTCAAAAAGATGAAAAACTGGTCAGCCAAAGATCTGTGACCATTAATGGTACCACCACGGGCATTTACTATACTCCGGAACTGAGTGGAGAATATGAAATAAGGGTATCTATACCTGGCTCTGAGAGCTATGTATCCAAAACATTTTATGCATGGGGAGATGGTGATACCCAGTATACTTCCTTTGAAGTGAACAATGAAGGTAATGTGACCATAAAAACCGACAAAGAAAAATACAGGACAGGAGAAAATATGAACCTTTTATTCACCACCCCGTTTGAAGGCAGGATGTTAGTGACAGTAGAAAGAGATAAGGTGATCAGGCACTATTATCTCAATACCCAAAACCGGTCTGCCTCTTTATCTGTAAAGGCTGATGATGAAGGTGTCCCAAACGTCTACATTACCGCAACATTGTTCCGGCCTATGGAGGGCGACAATATGCCACTTACCGTAGCGCACGGTTACAAACCGATCACTATAGAGAACCCTCAAAACCATTTGCCTGTAACGATAGGCGTTGCAGCAAGATCACTCTCAAAAACAAAACAGACCATAACAGTAAGAACAGCACCAGGTGCGCTTGTTACCGTTGCAGCAGTTGATGAAGGTATCTTGCAGGTGAAAAATTATAAGACCCCGGACCCTTATGAATACTTCTATCAAAAGGTGGCATTATCGGTGAACAGTTTTGACATTTATCCTTGGCTATTGCCCGAAATAAAGTTTGGAAGGTCAAGTACAGGTGGTGATGGAGGCGATGCATCAAGCATGCGGGTTAACCCCAACTTCGTGAACAGGGTTAAATTGGTCACTTTCTGGAGTGGCATTCTTCTGGCAGATGGAAGCGGCATAGCAAGGTACAATATTGATATACCTCAATTCTCGGGCGACCTGCGGGTGATGGCAGTAGCATACAAAGGCAAGGCATTTGGCGGTACGGACCAACATATAAAAGTGGCAGACCCTATTGTTATCAGCACTGCCCTGCCTCGTTTCCTTAGCCCTAAAGATGAAGTAGTGATGTCTATATCTGTGAGCAATACCACCGCTCGGGAAGCGAATGCGACTATAACGGTACAGGTGACAGGCCCACTTACCGTTACGAGCAACGCAACACAAAATGTCAAGATACCCGCTAACAGAGAAGGACGAGCTGTATTTAATATAGCTGCACAACAAGCCATTGGCCCTTGCAAAGTGAACGTGATCGTAAAGGCCATGAATGAAACATTTACAAATGAAACAGAAATAGGCATCAGGCCACCAGCTTCTCTGCAAAAATTAACTGGCAGCGGGTTGGCTTCCAGTGACGAAACAGGGATGATCAGCGCCCGATCAAATTTTATCACATCCACGTACAGAGGTAAATTGGTCGTGAGCAAGTCGCCATTGGTCCAGTTCTCTAAGAATATGGACTACCTTGTTCATTATCCTTATGGCTGTGTAGAACAAACTGTATCTGCTGCCTTTCCTCAGTTGTATTATAGTGACCTTGTGAAGAGCATAAGTGGTAAGGAAAGCAGCGACATGAACTCTGCTTATAATGTTCAGCAGGCCATACTAAAACTTCAGTCCATGCAATTGTCCAATGGGGCACTGTCTTATTGGCCCGAGGCTGGTGACGGCAACGAAAGCTGGTGGGGGAGCGTATATACTGCCAATTTTTTACTTGAGGCGAAAAAAGCTGGTTTCCAAGTCAATGAACACACCTTGGAGCGCCTTTTGGCATATCTGAAGGTCAAACTGAACAAAAAAGAAACTGAGATATACTATTATAACGAGAACCTGAAAAAGGAGATCGCGGCAAAAGAGATCGCTTACTCCCTATATGTTTTATCTGCTGCAGGCCAGCCACAGGTAAATACCATGAACTACTATAAAGCGCACATGGAGATGCTGAGCCTGGATAGTAAATACATGTTGGCCGCAGCTTACACCCTTGCAGGCCAGCCAATGCAAAGTAGCCAAGTGCTGCCTCCTGCATTCACCGGCGAACGTTCAGTAAGATCATTTGGAGGCAGTTTCTATTCTTACATACGAGATGAGGCAATCTCCTTGAACGCCATGCTGGACATTGATCCCAATAACGTACAAGTGGGTATCATGGCGAAACAGTTATCGCAACAACTCAAAGATGAGCCATATTTGAACACACAGGAAAATGCCTTCAGCATACTCGCTATGGGCAAGGTAGCCCGGATGACGAACAAGACTACGGCAACGGCAGTAGTAACAAGTAACGGAAAAACAGTAGGGAATACAAAAGGAGATGATCTGAATTTGGACCTCCGTCAATTCAACTCGCAGACTTTGAACGTAAAGGTAACGGGCAAGGGCAGGTACTATTACTTCTGGGAGCAATCCGGTATAACTGCAGATGGTACATACAAACAAGAAGACAGCTACATGAAAGTGCGGCGTACCTATTTTGACAGGAAAGGTAACGAGATCACGAACAACACATTCCATCAGAATGACCTTATTATCGTGCGTATCTCTATCGAAGGACAATTCAACGGGACTATAAATAATGTGGCCATAACAGACATGTTACCCGCAGGATTTGAGATAGAGAATAACAGGTTGAGTGACCTGCCAGAAATAAAGTGGATAAAGAATGAGACCAAACCTGACTATCTTGACGTGCGAGACGATCGCATTAACTTCTTCACTTCAGCAGGAGCAAGAAAAGATCTCTATTACATGGTAAGGGCAGTATCGCCAGGGGTGTATCAACTTGGGCCTGTACAGGCTGATGCGATGTACAACGGTATGTATCACTCGTATAACGGTGCAGGGGTGGTAAGAATAGAACAATAGATGGAGCTGGGCATGAATATGATCAAGGAGCGGAAGAGGCCATTAAAACGTATTGCGATAGCCATATTGGGGTTGGTCCTATTGTTTTTTCTGATGGACTTTTTGTTCCCGGTGAATACCAACATAGAGTACTCTCCTGTAATCGAGGCCAGAGATGGGTCTGTTTTGCATTCTTACCTTACTCATGACCAGCAATGGCGAATGAACACCCGGCTGGACGAAATAACGCCAGAACTGCGAAAAGCCATTATTTACAAAGAAGATAAGCACTTCTATCATCACCCTGGTATTGATCCGTTAGCAATTGCCAGAGCTATTGGCCGTAACCTGTTCCATAAGAAACGTACATCAGGGGCATCTACCATTACTATGCAGGTAGCAAGGATGCTTGAACCTAAGAGTCGTACCTATGTAAACAAAGTGATAGAAATGTTTCGTGCATTGCAGCTTGAAGTTCATCATAATAAGGACCAGATATTACAATTATATCTGAACCTCGTACCATATGGCTCTAACATACAAGGTGTAAAGGCTGCCTCTATATTATATCTTGATAAGTCGCCAGGGCAATTATCACTGGCCGAGCTAACTGCGCTTAGCATCATACCTAACCGTCCTAATTCATTAGTAATAGGCAGGGACAACCACTACATCGTAAAGGAGCGTAACAAATGGCTATACCGTTTTCAAAAAGACAAGATCTTCTCTCCGGACATTATCGATGATGCGCTTGCTGAACCATTGACGGCATACCGTCATTTTGCTCCAAGTGACGTTCCACAGTTTGCTAATAGGTTACGGAAACACTACCCCCAAGGTGTGGAGATCAGAACCGCTATCGACAAGACAGTTCAGGCAAAAGCTCAAGACATTGCCAGTAATTACATGGCGGCATTGAGGCTGCACCACATCAATAATGCGGCGGTACTTATTGTGGATAACAAAACACATGAAGTATGCACGTATATTGGTTCGGCAGATTTTAAAGACAAGTTGAACCACGGACAAGTAGATGGGATATCCGCGGTCCGGTCACCAGGCAGCACATTAAAACCTTTACTGTATGGTCTGTCTTTTGATAAAGGGTACATCACCCCAAGAACGATCATTGCTGATGTTCCGGTAAACTTCAATGGCTATATGCCTGAGAACTATGACATGGCATTTAGGGGGAATGTTACGGCAGAGGAGGCATTACGCTTGTCTTTGAATATACCTGCAGTAAAATTGCTCGACCATATGGGAACAGAAACATTTGTTCATATCCTTGGTGACGCGGGTTTTAGATCCATCGCTCCTAAAAAAAGAAAGGCCGGCCTTTCTATGATATTAGGTGGCTGTGGTGTAAAGCTTGAGGAATTGGTCGAGCTATATAGTTCATTTGCTAATAATGGCAATCATTACCCATTGATATGGACGAAGGATGATAGTCTGGCCAGGACCGGATCAAAAGGCAATACCATTTTGTCAACGCAAGCCAGTTACATGCTCACATCGATCCTGGCCGAATTGCATCGGCCTGACCTGCCAAATCTTGCTGATCAGGCTAGCGGCGTACCCAATATAGCATGGAAGACAGGAACATCCTATGGCCGCAAAGACGCATGGAGTATTGGTTACAATAAACGATATACAATAGGTGTCTGGATCGGTAATTTCTCTGGCCAAGGTGTTTCAGATCTTAGTGGCGCTGCAACTGCGACTCCATTACTTTTTGAGTTGTTCAGTGCAATAGATAGAGGCTCACGCAACGAATGGATAACAGCGCCTGATGGAGTTGGGTTCAGGTTAGTATGTGCAAAAAGCGGAAAACTGCCTAACGATTATTGCGAAGACCAGGTAATGGACAGTTATATACCCGGAGTGTCGGCCAATGAGCGTTGTGAACATTTGAAAAAGGTGTGGTTATCTGCTGATGGAAAATGTTCCTATTGTACATCTTGCTTGCCTGCCAGCGGATATATCACAAGGATGGTCCCGAACATACCAGCTGACCTGGCAGCTTACTACAATATGAATCATACCGATTATGAAAAAGTACCTGCACACAATCCCGCATGTACCAGAATATTAGATGGGCTACCCCCAGTCATAAACTCCCTTACAAATGGCATGACATACCTTATTATGGATAAAGGCAAACAACAATTGCAGCTCTCTTGCACAACCGAAAATGATGTGCATACTGTGTACTGGTACGTCAACAACAAATACTATGCAAACACCAAGGTCAATGACAAGACATTCTTCATTCCTACAACCCCAAAACTTAAAATATCTTGTACTGATGATAAAGGAAGAAATGCGAACATTGAAATAAATATAAAATTCCTATAATTTGCGACAGATAGACACGTAATCTAAATTATTGTTGGAGCCAATATTTGCATTTTTTTCTATTATGCGATTTCAATATTGTAAACACATCAGGTAAATTCTATTGTTTCACGAATTTCCGAATTTCAGTGCCATTGATCTTTATAAAATAAACGCCTGGAGGAAAGCTCGCAATATTGAGGCGGGCCGATTCTTTATCAGAGTTCTCGCTGTACACGATGCAACCCGTCAAATTGTAAATTGACAGACTCTTTATTTTCCAATTAGCAGAAACTACGAGTTCTGACGCAGCTGGATTAGGATAAATATTTATCTCTAGTGCAGGCACATTGACAGAATTCACCTCTTCATTGATATAGAACGGTTGAGAAACTCCCAGGCAACCATTGCTATCTGTCACCATAACGTTGTATCGTCCGTAGGTAATGGGAGTATAAACATAATTGGTGGCTCCTGAAATAATGTAGCCATTCAGAAGCCATTGATAAGTTACAAAAGTCGGTGTGGTACTAAATATAGATGCTGAAAATGAAATTGGAGGCGTGGGTAAAGGCACGACGAAAACCTGTTGAGAAACGACTGCTGTACCGCACGTATTTGAAACAGAATAGGTAATCGTATCAACGCCAGATCTATATCCTATAATTGTGTCATTGAATGCAAAAGCATTGCCATTATCTGCATGCCAGATACCTCCGGAAACAGAGTCAGCCAGGATGATCGTCGAACCCATACATACTTTTGAGGTGCCAGTAATGACACCTGCATTCGGTAAAGTATCTATCGTAATCCTTTTGCTGACGGTTGCTGTATTGCCACAGGTGTTGGTAACCGTATAAATGATTGTATCTGTTCCTGAGTTTACAGCGGTAACAACACCGCCCAAGATAGTTGCATTCCCGTTGCTCGCACGCCAGGCACCAGTTGTGACAGAGTCTGTAAGTGTTACAGTTGTGCCTTGACATAACGTTGATTGCCCCAATATTGTTCCTGCGTTAGCGGCTGGATTTATTTCGATGATCTTACTGGCCACAGAAGTAGCACAACCGTTTGACACTGTGTACATTATTGTATCAATCCCTGTAGATGCACCAGTGACAACAACTGTATGCCTATTTGGAGAAAATGTTGCATGCCCATTTGAAGCACTCCATGTACCATTTAAAGCGGAAGAATTGGTGAGTGTGTCCGAAGATAACAGACAAGTTGAAGATAAGCCTGTAATTGTGCCTGAGTCAGGTAATGCAATGCTCGGTATCCTTGTTACTACGAACCATATATTTTTTGAGTAAGAGGTGGCGTTATCTTTTAGAAGTATTTCCATCCAGTAAGTACCTGCAGTGGTCGTGGTACTCATATACATACTGAGATAGAATAAAGGAGAGGTCGTTGATGAGTATGTAGTAGTTTGTGTTGATCCGGTACTGCCGTTCCATAGTGAATAGCCCCCGTTAGAATATCCGAGATAATTATCAGTTACCCCAAAAACACTGGGAGCATACCAATCGGCTGGGAAATTTGATGCTATAACAGTCCAGCTTATGTTTACACCAGCTGGTGATACAGAGTGTATGGTGTCTAAAAGGTTGCCGGTCGGACAAAGGTTCACATTCGCGAAAACTGTGTCTGCTTCAGTAGTAAAGGTTTGGCCATTGCTGTTTTTGAAGCTTAAAAAAAATAAGATAAAAACAAGGGTATAGCGTTTGGGTAGGGTCATGCTTTTTTCGGCAAATGTACATGAATGCATATTCAAAGTGATGCAACATATAAATATTGACACGAAGACATTAAACATTTTTAATTAGTCAATTCTGACTCCATGGGCCTAAAGACAATTTTGGTGATAAGGTATCTATTAATGGGGCATGTGTTTGTTGTAAGCAGTTTATACACATGACAGATTTGGAATTGGCCAGCATGCTCCAAAATGCACTAGACAACTATCTCTGTTTCTCTATTCGATGGCCGTATAAACATCACAGGCAACCTTTAAACCTGAATGGACATTCCTAAACATTGAATTTACAGTCTGTAATATATAATATACTCTTGCATTGTCAAGCGTATTTTTCCCGTATTTTATTTTAGATGTTATTTATACGTTTGTTATTCAATAAAATACTTTTTATGAAAGTTCTAATGTTTATGTTGGTATTTATTGCATGCGCAACAACAATGTCTGCACAGCATTATTCAGGTAGCCATCACACCAGTAGCCATGGTGGTACTTATTCGGGCGGGCATGGCAGTTCACACAGGGGTGGTACTTACCATCAAAGCAATGGCGCACATCATTATGGGCATCACAAATAGTATATAACTATCACTATGAAAACACTTTTAAGTCGCAATATCTATTTGGCTCTTAAATAAAATGGAATGAAAAAAATAGTATCCGGGCTACTGCTTCTTTGCTTGACAATATCCATGCAGGCCCAAGAAGTAAAAAAAGTGGTACATCATAAGTCACACCATGTACAGACACAGCCTATGGTGTATATATGTAATTCAGGCAGTGCATATGCATATCATAGCAGTAACGGGTGTCATGGCCTTGGAAGATGTCGTCACACCATTAGTCGGGTAACACTTTCAGAGGCAAAAAATGAGGGATACAGAGCATGTAAAATCTGTTATTGATAAAATTGACGGAACATTCTTAACAGCATAAGAATATGAGCAATAGTAAAAGAATATATGCAATCGTCTTATGGGCAATATTATTATTGCTAAGTACCTTCCTGTTATTTCAACAATTAAATAGAAATGTTATTTCATTCGACAGGATCGAAGATTTTAAAGATCCGCAACAAATAATAAGAGAAAAGCTTGAATGGTTAACCCAAAAAAAGGATGTTAAAGGAAAACAAGAACTACTAATGACCTTTACTGATTCTATAACCAATAAGCAAACTGAGCTGTATGTTTCAGAAGGTAAGATAGATTCTTTCGAAATCAATCCATCCGGAATTTGGAAACCGATATTGAAAGGGCAAGTTGCGATGCTAGTCAATTCCCCGGATGAATATTATGATTGCGATGTGACACAATCTGCAATAAGCTATTATGCCTGTAAAGGGTGTAACATTAAATCCGTGGCTTCTCCTATACCACCTGGGAATGTTTCCATTGATCGATGTTACGGCAGTCTTCACAAAAACGGATATTTGACCTATGTTGCCAATGCAGTCGTTGTAAATTTTCAATATTATGATGGCTTTATTAAAAAATCTTCCCTTTTACAAGGTTATGATTTTGCACAGCAGCTTTGGCAGATAAATGCCTGCAAAGCAATTAACAATGTATTTGACAGATATGACGCTGAATTTAAGGACAATAGATCAGGGTGGTGGGGAAATGACCATAATCGTCCAACTCCGGAAATATGGATATTCCCTGCTATTGGAACGAACCATGGAGGATTGCCAGCCAATGTTTTTTATGATGCTTTCTTTGCGAAACTCGACTCTCAAATATTAAAGCATAAACTTTTACCGACAAAGATCTTTTTAAATGTTTATAGGGATAATCTTCCTGATGAGCGTATCTATAATTCTATCTATTCAAATGCTCTTAATATTTATCAAAATTTAAGTGGTGTGAATCTTCAAAAATATTTGTCGGAATGGATGGAGATCATAGGAATTATATGCGCTATCCTATTGTCAGTATTGTTCATTAATTTTTTTATCAAAAAAGAGATTTTGGCCTATTCTAAAGAAACACTTGATAAACGGTTGATAATACTAACAATTGGACATGCTTTAATGGCATATGGTTTTATAAAATCTTTAGAAAAAATATCTTTTATAAATTCATTCTTTCATGATGAATCATCCATAATTCTACCCTTTATAATTGGGTTTATTTCCCTTCCGTTGTCGTTTATTATTCCTTTAGCAAAAAAAACAGTTGACTCAGATAAATCTAAAGCTGCCGAATAGATCATACCAATATAGCGCAATAAAATGATAAAGACTCCCTTCATAATTAATTCTCATACACATTGTTTCACAATTGAGCACGTGCCTAATAAGTTTACCAAAACGCTGACATGGTTTAGCTGGTTACTAACGATCAAATGGATTATTAAGCACAAATTCATTAGATGGGTAATAAACTTTTTAAATAAGGCTAGTATAAAAACAGCATTGGGTTGGATTGCGCCTTCGTTTTTAAAATCATTACCGCGTCTCTTAAATTTTGCTGAGTTCTATAATATAACAACCCAAGAAAAATTAATCAAGGAACTACAGAGTTATTATCCTACTAACACTAAGTTTGTACTTTTAACTATGGACATGGAGTATATGTCAGCAGGATTGCCGATAAAAAAATTCCAAGCTCAAATAGATGAGCTTGCCAGGCTAAAAAGAAATCCCGACTATAAACACATCATATATCCTTTTGTATTTGCCGATCCTCGGAGGCCTGATATTACTAGTATTGTTATAACAAGACTAGAAGACACTGAGGCCCCATTTCAGGGTATTAAATTATATCCCGCACTTGGCTATTACCCGTTTGACATTAGGCTCAAAGAAATCTATTCTCATGCTTTAGAAAATGAAACGCCAATTATCACCCATTGCATTCGGGGTGCTGTATACTATCGTGGGAAGAAATCGGATAACTATACATACATTGTTCATCCATACACTGAAAAGGAATTACCTTTTAAAAAGCCCGTCGATTTTACGGTCAATTTTACCCACCCATATAATTATGAGTGTTTATTAAATCCCCAAATACTTCGTTCACTTTGGAATGATCCTGAAATCGACTTGAGCAACTTAAAATTATGCTTAGGTCATTTTGGCGGTGAAGATGAGTGGCTAAAATATATACAAGATAGTTGGCGCCCAGACAAATATTTAACTACAACTGTTGATGAGTGCCTGGATGTCAAAAAGAATGTTTGGTACGATGAAACTTCACCTGATAAAAAAGCATACAGCTGGTTTTCTATTATTTGTGAATTAATAAGGAAGTATCCAAATGTTTACGCAGACATAAGTTATATGCTTTGTGAAGAACGTGTTTTGCCATTATTAAAAGTTCTACTTGAAACTGATAATCAAATTTCCCCAAAGGTGCTATTTGGAACCGATTTTTATGTCGTTAGTAAGGCGGGTGCCGAACGTGAAATGAGCCTTTACGTAAGAGGATATTTAGGAGAAGAACTCTTCAGGAAAATAGCTTACGAAAATCCGAAGAAGTTTTTGAATATATAATATGGCTTTTACGATTTTGTTAATTGAAATATTAGATAGTACTCTGGTTAAAATAAATCGATGAACGTTAACCTCCGAAAAAAAGTTAACCACTCATCAGAGGATAAAAACTATGCTGTCCCGATTTATGGTAAAAGACTTTTAGCGCTAATATTCCGCTAACAACGCCCATGAAACTTCCCAGTTCCATTTCTTCCAGCTACCCTTGCTGTATAAAAACATCGAGATATGGAACAGACAAATGAAGAAGTAGTAATTGGGTTCATCACAGCAAACCCAGATTCAACCAAAGCAACAATCAGTGAAGGCACCGACCTCAAAGGCCTGGTTCTATTCAATCTTTTAAAGAAACTGGAAAAAGAAAAAGTGGTTACAGTTGATGGCGGCGGAGCAGATGCCACTTACTCAATCAATGAAAACAACAGTGAAGAAGAACCGTTGGTTGAAGATGAGAACGATGAACAATCAGGTGACGAAGATGTAGAAGATTATGCGGATGAAGAATTTGATGAAGATGACGAAGATGAAGAAAAAGAAAATGATGATGAAAAGAATAATGAGCCTGCGAAGGATAAGAAAGCAGCGTCAAAGCCTTCGAGTCGTGATAACTCTAAATTCAAGTTCAACGGTGAAGAGTACGGCAAAGGGCCACTTGTGAGGGCAGTGGTGGCCAAGTATGTTGAAGACAATCCGAGCATGACTTACAAGCAACTGAAAGAAGCATTTCCTGGCGATCTGCTGAAACGATTTGGTATATTCCAAGATGAAGCGACAGCTCGTGAAATATCAGGCAAGCGTGATCGTTACTTCCTCAAAGAAACACAGCTCATCAAACTCAAGGATAAGAAAGTCGCCGTGTGTAACCAGTTCACTGCGGCGAACATCCAACCATTCCTCAAGGTAGCCAAGGCCCTTGGATTCAAGATCAAGTAGCGAATTATATATTTTATGTTTTAAAGCGGATATCGAAAGGTGTCCGCTTTTTTCGTTTGTAGCTAATCTTTTTCTTATGGATCGATTAGGGGAGCCGTCGATGGGTATGAAAAAATTAGTGATTATTAATTTGGGCTGGAGAGCCATTTACAGCCACAGAGAGAAAGTTTATAACGTTATAAGAATCAGAGTCGTATCTTGTGAATATGATATATTTGCTGAATGGATGCGGTTACGAAAAGAAGTATTGCGGAATTTATTTGTGGTGATGGCGAGGGTAAATATCCGATCTATCGTAGTTCGTTCTATTTAACAAGGTTCTTCCAAGAAATTGGTATTAATGCAACCCATGACGGCACATCAAGAAATCCTTGGACGTATTCAGTCATAGAAAAACTCAGCGGGCCTGATTTACAGAAAGTCATATTGAGACTGGCTTCTCCAAAATTGTATGGCGGAGATCGAGAGAAAATTAGGACCGCCGTAAAAACACTGAATGCAATACTCGCTATTGAAGGACTGAAAGTAAACATCGTTGGCATCGAACCTCAGTTAATTAAAGAGAAGCCTAACTATGATTTTTCTGAAAAAGAAACAGAGAGAGAACTAAAGCCTCTACCCCCACCGGACTTCAACAGGTTACAACTTGAATCAGGCATTTCAGAAATCCTTCAACAAAGATGGATTGAAATACAAATTTGCATTGATCATAATGCATCAGTCAGTGCGGTAATTATGATGGGCAGCATGCTTGAGGGATTCTTAATGGGAACGATGCAAAAGAAACCACAAGTTGCAAACTCTGCATCTAATGCTCCCAAAAAGGATGGTAGAGTAAAACACTTTGCTGACTGGACACTTAATGATATGATTGAAGTCGCCCATGAAATTGGGTGGATACAACTTGACGTGAAGAAGTTCAGCCATGCGTTACGCGATTTCAGAAATATTATTCACCCTTATCAACAACTTGCTTATAGAACCAATCCTGACTTAGATACCTGTAAAATTTCTTGGCTGGTTGTACAAGCCGCTTGTAATGATATAGCAGGCTGGTTGAAAAAAAATGAGAATTAACATCGTTTAAAGGAGGCGGAATTTTTACATTAGATAGACTTTCCAATATTCCAGACGTTGTAAATTTATATAGTGAAGGGAATAACGACAGATGGGCCAACCCCAAATTACAAAAGGGATAAACGGTCACCTATACCTAAAAACGCAACAGTTTCGAAGGTGATGAGCAGGATCAAGAGCTCAAACACCAAACCCGAAGTTGCGTTCCGAAAAATGCTGTCTTCCAATGGTATTCGAGGGTATAGGATAAATTATAAGAAGCTACCAGGTAAACCAGACATCGTATTTACGAGGAAGAAGTTAGCGATTTTTATAAATGGGTGTTATTGGCATGGATGCGAAACATGCGGATGGAAGCCTCCCAAACATAATACAGAATATTGGGTAAGTAAAATCCAAAAGAACAAAATTCGTGATGCTGACAAACGTGCGGCTCTAACGTTATTGGGGTATACCGTTATTGTAGTTTGGGAACATGATCTTAAAACAAAGATGGATCGACTTGCCGAACAAATGATTTCTACATTATCCTCTTGAAAATCTCATTCCTAATATCAAAGATATAACTGTCCTTAGCATTTCCTTTAGTGTCATTTACACGCTGCTGATACTGGTGAATTTGAGACTTTTCAAGAAGGGTGAGGAGATCACTGAATGAGGCCTTGTAAATCCCGAAATGAGGCTGGGCCTCGTAAATCCTACCACCTATTTCGGCTTTGACGGGTATCCAATCAACAAAATATAGGGTGTCAATGTCAGGATATTTGTTCTCATATCTCTCTCTATCCTTTACATTGAAAACGACTGCAAATGTTGGGTCTATATTGTAGCGTACTTTAGCTTGAAAGAAAGGGGAGTGTTGTGTCTTCAAGTCGGCAAGCTTTTGGCTCTCTGTCGAGATTAGATCAGGCACAAACGCGTTGGTGGACTTCTCTGGGTTAATGGCATACTTGATTGTCTCGCCATATTCTCTCACAAACCCGTGCTCCATTGACTCACCTTTTTTACACCAGGCCAACTTGTTCTGCAGGTCGTAATTATTAAAAACGACACCTTTATTATCATATAATATTGTTGCCATTTTTTCTATTTGTGGATATAAACACAATCTGGATTATTATTGATGGTAGTAGCAACGAACGCTCTAAAATCTTTTTCTGAAATGGTATGATCCACGGTCATCTTTATCAAGTCGTCCCACCGATAAGTGTCAGCCTTCGTTGATACTCGTCTGTACCACTTCTCAATGCTGGTGCCTATCCGAACAGCACTACTTGACGAGTTTTCGGAATTATCGCTTGTCTTAACCTGAAGCAAAGTACCATTGTCGTTGATAAAATCTACAGATTTTACAGTAGTACCCCAACAGCATCTCCATCCATGTGCTGCAAGCTTTCCAGATAGATACTCTTCCAGCATATCTCCTACGATGTTCTCTATCGTCATCATGGTTGAATGCCCCGCAGCCACGATTTCAACTACTTTGTCCTCAAGGTGTGGATGAAGTTTGTGGTATATCTCTTTCATTAGGCTGTCGGCTACTGTATTCGACGGGTTGCCTCTTCTTTTTGAGGGTCTATTTTCGTAGCCGTTAATGTACTTTGTGACCCACTTTTTTACATATTCATCCAAATCTACGATTTCAACTTTCTTATTCTTGATTGGTATCAGGAGATTATTGCTCAAAGCAATGCAGAATATTGAGGTCATGTCGGTCATGAAGTTAGCACCAGCAGCAGCCTTTATGGCTGTATCGATTTGCTCCCCCGTGTACTCGGCGCCATGGAAATCGTAGTTCATAGTCATCTTTTGCTGAGAGCAAAAGTATTGACCTAAAAACCTAACTCCAAATTATATGTAGTTTTTTTATTGTGAAATGATTTTACTTGACTTAGAAAGTCTTTTTCGAAATCGACATCGGATGTATTGGTATAACGAGAGTAGCGGAAATTTTCGAATTTCTTGGTGGTTTTATTTTTAAAATGGTTTATGATCTCAGTGCCTATTGCGTAACCTAAACCTACTGGAACTGCATTGCCTATCTGCCGATATTTGTCAATGGTTGTACCTTGTATAGCCCATTCGTCTGGAAACTGCTGTACACGCTTATATTCCTCTACCGACAACGGTCTGTCCTCTGTAGGATGGGCCAATTCAGTTGCAGGCATAGCAGGATGAGTTACGAGGGTAGGTGCAGGCCTGTCCCATGCCAACCTTCGATAGAAACCCGTTTTACCCCCACCGAGATGATACGAGTTGCCCATTGCCTCTGGTTGAATTTCTGGAGGGAGATCGCGCCAGTTCTGCCCGGGCTTTAGGAGCTTTATATATTTAAGCCTCTTTTCCGAAAAATTTACGTGTTCTACCTTTTCGTTGTCGAGTCCTTTTACTGCGTCTTTGAAAGTGAGCCACTTGCCCAGGCCATCAGTACCTTCCTGGTTATGTGAGGGTGTGAGATAAGGTACTTTTTCGTGAAGTAGCGTGCAGACTATTACGACACGTTCCCTTATTTGCGGAACTCCGAAGTTTGCTGAACTATATAGGTTGAATGTAATCCTATATCCTGCACTTTCAAGTCTCTTCGTTACGTAGTACAGCGAAGAGCCTGAGAAATCCTTAGGGTCAAAGGTGAATGATTTTGTTATCTCGTCGTTGACATCAATGCCCATAGGAGTTGACATAAGCCCCCTCACGTTTTCTATAACCGCATACTTCGGCTTGATTGTAGTTATCAGGTCAATAAATTTTAGAAATACGTTTCCCCTTTCATCCTGAAATCCCATTCGTCTACCTGCGGTACTGAATGCCTGACAGGGAGGCCCGCCGACAATTACGTCTACTTGCTCACTCGATTGAAGATTGGCATACTTTAAAATATCCTCTGCACTATAATCGAGTACGTCACCAATTAGGCCTACATTTTCTTCATTTTTCAAGATAGTCTTCCTTGAAGCTTCATCTTTTTCACATGCCATTAGCACGTTCATGCCGGCGCGTTCGAGTCCAATGTCAAGGCCCATAGCTCCAGAGAAAAAAGACAGAACGTTAAGTTTACTCTTAGAGTGTTTCCGCATTGAAATTCTATCCTCGGTCTTACCCACTGATGCTTTTTTGAGATCTTCGATTGTTATTTCTTCAATTACCTCATCCGGGACGAGCCACGTATGACCGATACGCTCGGCTTGAATTTTTCCGGCTTTAATTAAGCGCCTTACGTATTGTTCTGAGCATTTAAAATGTTCTGCGACCTCGGTGACTGATAGCATAATTATGGTTTCGATTACGAAACTAAATTATTATACCCAACCCGGGTACAAAAACAAGAAATTTAATTGTCATAAATTCAGCATGGCAGCCAGCCAAATATATTGTATCAAATAATTGTTGCATGAATCTGCAAAGGACTTCCACTATCTTTACTTGAAATTAAGTCTATTGTACTCGCGTTTGACTCCATGCTATTTAAAGATAAACGGCATACACTAACAAACATCTATTGCCTGTCGAAACTTATATATCATTATCACAACTCAGTTCTCAGATCAAGGCTGTACTTACCAACTCGTTCTTTAATAAAACGTTTTGGGTGCTCGCCGATGTCGTTGATCACAAGTTCTATGCACAGAAGGGCTATCATTACTTCTGCCTTGTAGAGAAAGACAAACAAAGTCATTCAGTTATTTCTAAAATACAGACGGTTGCCTGGGGAGCAGGCGCATCGTCCATAGATTCCTTTGAGCGAATTACGGGTCAGAAGTTAAGAAATGATATAAATGTTCTTGTGAACGTGTCCGTCTCATACCATCCGACTTATGGTCTGCAGCTTATTTTGAATGATATTGATACGACTTTTACTATAGGCCAACTTGAATTACAAAGGCAGCAGACACTTCAAAGGTTATTGGCAGAATGCTCAGAATTTATTCAGAAGGTTGGTGATAGGTTTGTTACAAGTAATAGCAAGCTTTGTTTAAATATCGTTCTTCAAAAAATCGCGGTCGTTTCATCAAAAAGCGCCGCTGGTTACAAAGACTTTATCGATACGATAGAAACTAACAAACAAGGCTACAAAATTGCTATCGATCCATATTTTACCATGGTACAAGGCGAGGGGAACGTTGATGCTTTGTATCAACGCCTGCTGGACGTATTCCATTCCAAAATAGAATATGATGCAGTTGTAATTATTCGAGGAGGGGGCAGTCAGCTGGATTTCTTGATTTTTGATCAATTTAAAATGGCTAAGATTGTCGCGAAATTCCCTATTCCAATTATTTCAGGTATAGGACACCATATGAATGAGACGATCGTTGATTTAATGGCACACACTTCTGTCAAAACACCCTCCATTGCTGCAGAATTCATAATAGCACACAACAAGAGTTTTGAGGAAGAGATTTTGAACATGCAAAAGGCTATAATAATCAAGAGCCAACAGTTGCTCAGGTATCGACAACAATCATTGTCACAAGTTGTAGCCGACCTGTCAAATTCCACCAGAGATATTTTATTGTCAAATAGGGAAGGATTAAATAACGCTTATCAATTAACTATCAATAAAAGTCAGTCTATAATCTTTGACGGGCGCGCGTCCCTAAATGAATTATCCGGAAGGATATTGTCAAGGCCACGGATATTGGTTGCCAATAAACTCAACGACCTTCACAATTTACTGCAAAACCTAACATCTTACAGTAAGAGATACATCATCAATCAGCGAGGGTATATCGGCTATTACGCTTCTGTTTGCAAAATGATGAGCCCCGACAACCTATTACGTAAGGGATTTGCCATTTTATATCTTAATAATGAAATAGTTGTTGATGCAAAGGGTATTAAGCCTTCTGACAAAATCAAGATTAAACTATCAAATGCTGATATTTTAGCTACAGTAACCTCTAATAAAGAAACAAATGGAACAGAATTTAACTTATGAATTGGCGTATGCAGAATTGAAAAAAATAACTTCTGAGATCGAATCAGAAGCTGTTTCTGTGGACGTGCTCGCGACTAAAGTAAAAAGAGCATCAGAATTGATTGCATTCTGTCAGGCCAAGCTAAAATCGACAGAAACTGAAGTCATGAAAATCATTCAACAAATGGAAACATGGGCTAAGAAATAATTATGAAATACTCTACCAATCCGAGCGCGACAAAAATATTTATATGACCTTTAAGTGCCGTTGGTAGCAATACCGAATTATAGCGTGCTTGACATTTTACTCCAAACATAAAATAACTCAACAGGAAGAACCTAATGCAGCCGTTTGACAGTTTCTTAAGCTATCAAACACAAATTTATTTAAACGGTCTATAAAATTGATCAAAATCAGAGTAATCATTATTGTACGGAGAAGCATAGCTGATAGATGAATTCGATTATATTGTTGATTTGGGAAAAAATTCCCAAACGTCATTTATGACCATTTTCTTAACTGTTATAGCTTGCAACTCTGTTCTAAGTTTTTGTCAAATAACCTTAAACTCAGAGGTACACTCAATCTGTTCTAAGCACCTCATTTGTGGTGTCAATATTGACACGTGAATATTTCTTAATGTGTTGTGATTTGGCAGCTGATAGCAATATCCCCCCAGAAACGCTCACCATCACCAGTATATTCTTTATTTATTACCACATAAATTAATTTCTTAAAAAGTTGTTAATAACCTCTTGCATATTTCAAATGACATTACTATGTTTGCGCCACTATTCTATAAACCCTTGTAATGAGAGCATTTACACTGCTTGTTTGTTTTTATTTATTTGTCCCGGTATTTTCCTTTGCACAAGAGGAAAATGCGCAGGTGATAACACAAGGCACTCATTATCTTGATCTGAAAATAAAAGCTGTTGACAAGTACAATGCCCGCCTGGAAAAGCAACAGCAGAAGCTCATAAAGAAGCTCAAAAGAAAAGAACGGAAACTTGCTGCCAAATTGAAAAGCACCGATTCTGTTGCATACTCCCGTTACAAACAACAAAACCTCTCTTACGATTCCATAGGCCATTTAATGAATGCAGATAGCGCCACTATGGCTGCACGGACTAAATCAGCTAAGAACCCTATTACAGACAGCCTTAAAGGAGTTGAAGCTTTTGTTCAAAGCAAAAGTGGCAGTTCACCTCAAATGCAGGGGTACACTTCTGAACTCACCAAACAGCAGACGGAGCTGAATTATCACACATACATCAATAGCCTGATCACACAGCGTACCAATAGCCTGAAGAGCATTGCAGTGCAAGGAGATGTACCAGGTTTCACAGGAATAGAAAAGCAGGTGTTTTATGGCAAGGCAAAGATGAATGTTTACAAAGACATGGAGGAGGACCCATCTAAGGCTGAAGATAAAGCGCTTGAATACCTGGAAGGCTCAGAAGGGTTTGACCAGGCCATGAAAGGGCAGGCGGGTGGTGCAGGTAGCATGGCGGCTGGCGCTTCATCTGCAAGCGATCTGGAAAAGATGGGATACCAGACCAAGAGCCAGCTTCAAAATAGCCTGCAGCAGAAGTTTGGCGGCAATATGGGGGCTATAACCCAGCAGGTAAGTTCCCAGGTATCCCAATTCCAGGACAAGCTGAATGGAGTGCAAAGCTCGATCAATGATGCAAAGCAGACCAAGCAATCTTTACTACAGCTCAAGAATACCACCAAACCATCTTTTAAAATAAATCCTGAACGAGGAAAGCCTTTTTGGAAGCGGCTGGAAAAACAATATAACTGGCAAACAACCCGAGCAACAACAGATGGTCAGCCGGCAATGCTGGAAGCATCGGCTATGGTAGGTTTTAAGCAAACACCTAAGTTAGTTTATGGACTGGGTGTTGCCTCTGCAATGGGTTTAGGGCAAAGCTGGAGTAATGTTCAGTTTTCATTTCAGGGAGTGGGGTTGCGGAGTTATACAACCTGGCAATGGCAGTATGGGGTAGGTACCTATGTAGGTTATGAGCGTATGTATAAGCAAGCTGTATTTATAAAGCAGCCTGAAAATGTAGCAACCGACATTACACCATCAGCACACAATACAACTACCTATAGCGAAAGCGTATTGGTGGGGCTTACCAAAAGCTATAAGATCAATTCAAAATACAATGGGGCTATACAACTGCTATACGATATATGGTGGCAGCAGAAAGGGCTGAACAACCCATTTTTAATACGATTTGCAACGATAACAAAATGAAGATTATGATAAAGAAGTTATTTTTTCTGGCGTTGATAGGTTTGCACTTTTTCAGTGAATCTTATGGGCAGACGACTGTCGGAGGTACGCCAACTAATGTAGATAAAAATGTTAGTAACAACTCATTAAATGGCAATAGTTGTAACGCTGATTTGTTTACAGGAACTGTAAATGTGAATATTCCAATTTATGCATACAAAGTGGATGGGCTTGATCTAGGCGTTTCATTAAATTATGCGACTAATGGAATTCAGGTGGACCAATTGGCTTCTAACGTTGGCTTAGGTTGGAACTTGAATGCTGGCGGATATATTACCAGGAAAGTAAATGGTATAGAAGACGAAATAACACATCCAGGCATTGGGCCATTACTACAAAGTAATTTAGGTTGGTATTTTACTACCCGTCAAACGTTTGGTTCGTGGAATATTGGGCAAACGTACGGAGGTACCCAGGCTAGTGGAGTAGAGCAAGAGCCTGATGTATTTTCAGTAAATGTCGGCGGTAAATCTTTTGATTTTATGATTGCATTCACCCCAAGTGACATCACTACAACTGTCATCAGTGATAATAGAAACGTGCATATAGATGTGTTAATGGATAATAACGTAGTGCCCAGTAAAATAACGGACACGTCTGTGGCTATGAGCAAAACAACAAGTGTGATGTCTTTTAAAATTGTTGATGAAGAAGGGAATCAATTTTTCTTTGACCGGGGAGATTATGAATATCAACCTTATGATGATGACACAGACAATTTGCATTATACCTTTTATCCGGTAGATAAATGGAATATTACCAAAATAATCACGACAAGTGGTGCAGAGGTTGACTATCAATACAATTATTACACTCTTGTTAACTATCCTAATTACAATGACGTAGAAATTACTGAACAAAAAAATTATATCTACCCTTTAGATCATAGCACCGATTTACCTGGCGGAATATCAGTTAAGAAAAATGTAGCGAAATCATGGCAAGGAACATTATCGCAGATAAAAGAAATCGATTATCCAAACGGAACTAAAGTAAATTTTAGTGCGGGAGCTGACCCAACGACTATGAGGAGGGATCTTGCTTTAACATGGGCTATTGATTCCATTATTATTCAAAGTAAATATGATAACAATTTGTGGCATCATCTCACGTATAGATTAAATCATGCATATTTTACGCAGGATCCTAATAACCCTGAATTATCTTATGGAACCGCCGATAATATAGATGAGCGTAATTACCGTTTAAAATTAAAAAGTATAGACAAGATAGGGTCTGATAACGTAACTACAGAATCATATTATAAATTTAGTTACAACTCTTTGCTCCTTCCTCCTAGGTTGTCAGCTTCGCAAGATTGTTATGGGTATTATAATGGAGCAACCCCTGTATTATCGGCTAGTTTTACAGGAACAAGCACTCCAACTACTGATATAACATCTTATATGGCATCTGCTGGGTTTAGCAATCTCGCGGTTCCCTATCATTCATTTCAATATTCAACCTCTTCTGGATTTTTCAGTGCGGGCGTTTATAATATCAGTTATGGCACATCAAGGGCAAGCAATGTGAGTTTTGCCCAAGCTTGCCTTTTAAATAAAGTAGTCAATTCTCTTGGAGGGGAAACTGATCTTTACTATAAAGCACATGTGCTTACTAATCCCGTTACACAAATAAATGGGGTCAGCACTAATTACTTTCTACAGGGTCAGTATGGAACGTTGACCAGCGATATTTCTTTCGATGGGACAGGCTTAAATGCTCCTTCTGACCTGGATTTTACGAACGTCTCAGATGGGGTATGTATAGATTATATCGTTAATTCAGATGGTATCGATGTAGATAACACAACTACAACACGTTACACCTTCACAAACGGATTGCGTTTTTTTGCGGGTGGCTACACTTGGTATCCAACGATGATTGCGGCTCCATATACTACTAATACAAATTATGACTGGCAGGAACGTATTTATACCAATAGAATTATCTCGCCACAAGATTTCATCAATGGTTCTAATCATGGCTATTCAGATGTGAATGTAATAACATATGGTTACAACACTGAAATAATAAGTAATAAGCATACGCATTTTACTAATATTATTGAAGCTCCAAATGAAGTCGATTCCATCGTTATAGACAAACCTGGTCAAACTTATAACAAAAAAATATTCCATACCTCCCCGGCCCTTCTTTCAAGGTTAATGTGGTTCGGAGGGTTGGTGCATCATACAAGCCCTGAATTTATATTTTATAAGAATTTGGTAGGGCTACCTATCGAAACAGATGATTATGACAAAAATAACAATCTGATGTCCCAAACGGTTAATCGATATAACATAAGTGAGAGTAGTACCCCTTTCAGTTATCCTATTTACCGATATTACAATGTAACAAAGGGAGGTGATTATCATGTATATGATTCATATAATCCCTTTGTTGCGTCCGTCCCTTTATTAAAATCTGCTCTTACTACTACTTATATTGGTGGGAGTACAAGAGGTTTTTATAAATGGTATTTTTATGACCAATGGGATAATATTTATTTGGAGCAATGGAATGACAGTAAAGGTGATAGTTATACAAATTCATATACTAATGAATATATTCCTATTTCACCTGCTCCCAAAAGCATTTTCAGAGTAACTGCATCATATAAGTCAAAGTTAATAAATGGCTGGTATTACAATGTTAGTGGTCAATCGGCCGGCTGGGGTTACAACCCAGCTAATAATGTCACATCGGCCACGTTAGGTAATTTTAAATTTCTTCAAGCGGGTATCCTTAAGATCTTAAAAACAGATAATAACACATATACTGATTGGAAGTATTATACCACATTTGACAATCACAATAACGTGTTGGAAACAGCATACCAAGGTATGCAAGTGTACAATAGTTCAGTATGGGATAACAGAATAGGTGAGAAAGTAGCGTCTGTGACTAATAGCCGATATACTGATATGGCATATTCAAGTTTTGAAGGGCCATTTTTGTCCGGGTTTGATTATAATAAAGGTAATTGGAGTTTTAATTCTGGCAATGTTGTTTATGACCCTGCTAGTAAACCTCCAACCGGTAAATACTATTACAATGTTACTAGCGCTATCACCGGCATAAATCCATTAGTTAGTGGCAAACTTTATTATCTCTCTTTCTGGATGCAGGGTACCCCCTATGTGCAAATAACCGGCCGCTATCCTGCCTCAGTAGCTGTTACAGCTCAAAATACAATAAATGGCTGGACGCTATATACATGTTACATAACAGGTAACGGCAATCCTATTAGTGTAGGATCAGTAGGAACAGCGAAGTTGGATGAATTGCGCGTGTATCCTGCAAATGCCTCAATGGAAACATTTACCTATGAGCCGTTATTTGGTGTAAGCAGTCACTGTGACGATCGTAATAACATCACCTATTTTGAGTATGATGCAATGGGAACTCAAACCGTTACACGCGATATAAATGGGAATATCATAAGCCTTACTAAAGAAACAAAACAATCAACCGATAACTAAAATCCTTTTAAACCCAGAGATATGAAGATCATTTACAGTTTTTTAGCGATTGTGTTTTGGTTATCGGTAACTAATGCAAAAGGGCAGAATATTCCATCTACATTTATTGCACCACCACCCATAAACAATTATGGACCGCCTAACTCCTACACATATTCAGCATCAAATACCTTGAATTTTAAACGTACCTGGCAACCTCTTGTACCAACAACAAATTCTGGCTCCGATATGTTTACGTTACATCCTACTACAATTAGTTCTCAATATTGTAGTATGGGTACCACTTATACGAATGGCTTTGGCCAAACTATTGAAAGTATAAAAAGAGGGGCCTTGACGAACGGAGGCAAAGATGTTATATCTTTAAATGACAATAAACCATCGCTTACTCACAATGGTTACTTGCCGTTTTCCACTACGCCAGCCCACCAATTTGATATGGATGGATTTTCTGATTCCTATTATTATTATAATTGGTATTATTATAATGAACAGGGAAATTGTGCTAGCCAGACATCCTTTTCAAATGATAATCAGATCCCTACAACAACAAGTTATGCACCCGGTGTATCATTTTTAGGGCAAAATGTGGGTACTGTTGTTACAACTAAGTTAGCCGATCCAACCGACCCTATGCAAAATATACCTGTGTTTTCATATACCACCAGTCTTACTCAAAACGGATATTATACTACTCCATTAACAGTGAAGAATACTGTATCTCCGAATGGTGGAAAAATGTATGAATTTTATGATTTAGACAATAAGCTCCTTTGCAAAAAAATATATCAGCCTATACCTCAAACTTTGCCTAATAATGTTGTTGTATATATGGATGCTTACCTTACTACTTATTATGTTTATGATGATATAGGTAGATTGCGTTTGATCATTCCACCATCAGAAGCAAATGACCCAAACCCTGACAATGCATCGTCATACCATTTCACTTATGATGCTAATGGAAATATTGTTAGTAAAAGTGTACCAGGTCAACTAGGGATTCAAACTGTTGTTTATGATTCTTTACAACGCCCGATATTAATGCAGACCCCATTGATGGCAAAACAAGGTAAGTCTCGCTTTAAGTTGTATGATGATCAAAATAGAGTAGTTATAGAAGGCTTTTTTTGGGATAATCATTATTTTCCTTTTACTGCGCTTCAAGATTGGATACGATATCCCGCTACTGCATCTACCACCGGTTCTTATACTTTGTTTAACTATTTTATCAATGGCATAAGCGGTGCCAATATTACATCTATCCCTAATTGTGAGATTGATGTAATAAATTATTATGACCAGCTTCCGTCAAGCGATCCTGCATTTTTAGGTGCAGCCTTCAACAACAGCTTTTCTTCTGATTACCTGCCCACCATTAACGGTGTAGTTACCCCGGTAGCAAGTGGCATTACCAAAGGATTGTTAGTCGGATCTAAGGTGTTGGTACGTGATAGCAGCTTCAGCAATATTGCTAATAAGTGGATAACAAGCACTTATTTTTATGATCAACAGGGGCAGTTGATACAAGCACAAACACTTAACCCGTGGAATACTACAGCAAAAGATGTAATGACGTTCCAATATAACTTTACCCATCAAAAAGTGCTGGAAATAGTGAACTACAATGATCATAGCACCAGCAATAAGCCTTCTACTAAGTTAGTAAAACAATATGCATATGACAAAAACAACGATGGGCGTTTATTGAGTACAACTTTAAGCCCGGATAATACTGGCTTCAGAACATTGAACACATTTACTTATGATGATTTGGGAAGAATACAGTCCAAAACCATGGGGGGAGTGGAAAGCCAGGTGTATGATTATAATATCAGGGGGCAGTTGACGGGTATTAATTCAAACTATGCATTGACAGGGAATAATCCTAATGGTAATATTAATTTTGGTTGTAGCCTAAATTACGATCAGGGCTTTTCAATGCCCAGGCTGGATGGGAAAATATCTGGTATGATATGGCGAGGCGCAGGAACTTTGACCCCGGAACGTGCGTATGGTTATGAATATGATAATGCAGGAAGACTTACTGCTGGAGATTATAATGAAATTGACTTCGTAACAGGAGGTGGATATACCGCATGGGCAAATACGCTCAGAGATTATTCCATGACCAATGTTACTTATGACCAGAATGGTAATATACAAACCATGAAACAAATGGGTACTCCGGGTGGGGCTGCGCCTATGCAAATAGACCAGCTTTCATATACCTATTCTGGTAACCAATTACAAAATGTTACTGATGCTGTAACTGCCAACTTCAATTTAGGTGATTTTACAAATGGGCCTGCTTGTGGTAATTGCCACTATGCTTACGACGAAGATGGCAACTTATCTTTTGATCCCGGTAAGCAACTGAGCGCTGCCTATAATGAACTAGGGCAGCCTGTAGCCGTGAATTTTGCTAATGGGGCAAATATTAGATATATATATACAGGACAAGGAGCCTTGGTACGTAAAATTACCACAGACCAATCTGCAAACCATCACGAATATCGCTATTGGGGACCGTTTGTATATGAAGACGACCAGCTGCAGTTTGTGCTTCATGAAGAGGGGCGTGCGCGCTACCTGGCCGATACGCTGGCGTTCCGGTTTGATTATTTTGTAAAGGACCACCTGGGCAATGTAAGATCGGTAGTAACAGCTGATGAGCGCCCCAAAAATAGCTATCTTGCAACTTATGAATTGATCAGTGCACAGGCTGAAAATCTTATTTTTAATAGTATAGATAATGTACGTGCAGATAATCCATTACCGGTTGAGGATAACACAAAAGCAATGTTGCTGAACGGGAGCAGTAATACCATAGGTACATCTATTTTACTCCATACAATGGCAGGAGATAAATTTGATGTACAGGCTCAAAGCTATTGGCAACAAGACAATAGCACCGGCGCCCAATATTATGATGATGCAGGCACGCTTGCGAACGCTTTGGTAAGTACGCTTGCAAGTGGTACCCCAGGGCCAAGCTTTAGCGAAAGTATTACAACCACTTTTTCCGGTGCTATAAATAGTAGTTTGGCTGCTAACCTGGATGCCTATCAGAGTATTATGAATACTGCTACAACGCCAGGTGTGCCGCGTGCCTACATCAATTATATGGTGTTTGATGAGGGTATGAATTTCATATCGGATCAAAGCGGGGCAGTACAAATAGGTGCTACCGATGGTAGCTGGCAACCAATTGGTACTACCCAGCCCGTGCAGGCAGCGCAAAATGGCTATGTGCTTATATTTTTAAGTAATGCACAAACACAGGATGTGCATTTTGACAATATGAATGTGACTGTGTACTCTGGTAGGTTGCTGCAAGAACAGGATTATTATCCGTATGGGTTGCCTATAAACGAAGGACAAAACAGTACGACGTTGACCAACAAATACCTTTACCAGGGCAAAGAGATGAATACCGAACTTGGCTTGAGCTGGGCAGATTTTAAAGCCAGGCAATATGACCCGCAACTTGGTAAGTTTTGTAGCGCTGACCCTGCCAGCCAATATACCAGTCCATATATAGGAATGGGAGATGACCCCGCAAACATTGTGGATCCCACTGGTGCATATGGCGTGAGCTCTAATGGAGGTAACATTAATAGCTATTCAAGTGGAAGCGCAGGTAGCATTCAGAATGGGGATGGCAGCGAATATGTAAATCCTATTTCTGCGGATGGTTCCGGATCGAATATTGTTGGCATACAATGGACCAAGGACGGAATGAATACATTTGCCGGTGAAGTGGTACCTGCTTTTGGTGGCGGATATACAATTGGCAATGTATGGGCTAATAACACAATTGGAACTAAGTATAATACAGCTGGCCAGTTTGGAACTTATACTCAGGAAGCCCACTATATGAAAGACGAATTTTCAAGCTTATTTGTAGCAGGGATTGGTAATGCCAGTTCAGTGGTTGTAGATAAATTTCACGCAATTGACTTGTCGTCTCTTAGGGCAAATTTAGGAGGAACCCACACCACTAAGGTTGGCTCGGAATTTGGAGGCAGTAGTGATCTCGGGGATAAATTTAGATTGGCAATATTTAAAGCTAAAACTACGGGTACTGAGAAACGAATCAATATAAATTCTACAACTTTCATAAATCAAAGAAATCAGCAAAGTACTTCAAATAATCTTAGTCTAAATTTTGACGTGCTTAAATATAATCTTACAGGTACACAAGGTTTTGAACAGGAAATTAATATTGGACCATTTAATTTTGCCAGCGGAGCAAATTTAACCGAGGGCTTTACTATAAGTGAAAGTATTAACGGATATGGGGTTGAAGGAAGTGTTAAACCAGGAGGATATATATATGGCGCAGCTGTAATTCTAGGGTCATATTTTGGAATTCCGCTTCCAGAACCAGCACCAGTCCTTGCACCTTAAAAGTTAATTTATGAATAGAAGAGGAATAAGGATATTAATCGTAGCAGTTGCTTTATGTTTTGTATATCCAATCTATATGTTTATGCGACTTGCATATACAATGTTCGATGCTCATGAGGTGTCAACAATGGTATCTTTGCCAGAGTATGATAGCTTATTTTCTAAGAGTGCCCATGACAAATTGAAATTGCTTGTCACTACTTTAAGCAGACATCGAGAACCTACGTCCGGTTATATTTTTGATAGTACATTTGATATTTTTATCTGCAAAATACCTCTCGCTACCAACCAAAATCTACGATCGATTTTCACATATGAAAACGGCACTTCAAAAGATGTTGGAATTTATTCCAAATTACCAAGCTATCAATTTGAAATGAAATTAAATGAAAGGCGAGTTTTGGGAATATCTACACTACAATTTAAATACAATGGTGACTTAATAAAAAACATTGCTAATACTGATAATTTTCTTTGTTACTACTTAATATTTAAAACGTTTTCTATAAGTTATGATGGTGGATCTTATGATATTTTTGCTAAAGCTGATCATACTGACATACCAGCTTCAATGGTATTTACTGAAAAGAACCATTTTGTATATATAATGATAATGACAGTTAATAATGGTAAGCAAGAAATGCCAACGAATCTTTTGTACGGCATTACCAAACATTAGATTCCTTTCATAGAGGTGTCGTCCCAACAAGCCATTTTGAAATGTTGAAAAAAATATATGCTAAACTGTTTTTTTGCTGGATTTAATAAAAGATTAAGCTGTACTCTATATCTTTTCGTTGCTATGGGCCTATTTTATGCTGCTTGTAGCAACAGAAAACCACAGATATACGCGGGTAATGAGATTGATAGTAGGGATAAAAGGGAGATAGATTCAATTAAGATAGGTATATACAAAGCATTAGTTAATCATAATACCTCATATTTAACTGGTATTACGAATAAGAAGGCTACAGAGCAACAGTTAGCGGCGTATGATACGATCTCGAATACTTTTAATATACATGATAGTTGCAATGTTGAAAACCTGAGTGACTATTTAATCTATAATCCTAGTAAGCTTGAATATATAGACATACATGATACCCAAAGTAAGTTTAGATACCACTTCGTATCTAATGTAAGGTATAATTATCTAACTACGTTTGCTATCCCAGATATAAATACCAGAACTAAGTGGCTAGTATCCTGCATTTTTGAAAAACAGGATAGCTTATGGAAAATAACTAATGTTTATATGTGTCAATATAGTTATGACAATTTAAATCTCCAGAATTATTTTTTATACATTAAATATTTAGAAAAAAAGAATTCTACCATTGAAGCAGTTTTAAATGCAGAAATCGCAGTTAAATTATTAGGGCATCGCACTTTTCTTCACATTGAAAATGAAGATGTAGCAAGAGAATATTTTATTGATTTGTTTAAAAGAGCAAAATTAATTTATCCATTCCCGTTTAAAGTGAATGTTCTAAATGAAACAATTGAAATATATGCCCTTAAAGCTGAACTAGTTAAGGGTAGCTATTACCCGCTTGTTTTTTATCGATCTAACATCCCATTGCAAGATGCAGAACGTTTAACGATTGAAAACAATGAGTTGAATAAAAAAATTGAAGTACTTTATCCTGGTATTGACAAAATATCTGATACTATACTTTATAATGCAACCAATGGTAGTGTGAGTAATAGGTATAGAGGAGAAAATCAAGGTTTTGTTAAAATGTTAAAATGAAAAGAATATTCCTGATCATTGGGCTTTTGGTTTTAATAATTTGCTTGTACTTATTTAAGGAAAAAAACAAACCTGCGTTGGGTAGTATATGCAATACGAAAAGACACAAAAGAAGTAGTTGATTTTATTGTAGGGAACAGAACAAACAAGACATTGAAGCAGGTAGCAGATACTTTAATATTATCGTCTGCAAGCAAGGTATATACTGACAAGCTGCAACAATATAAATACCTGGTACCTTCTGAAATACATTGTACCAAACAATATGGTACTAATCATATAGAGCGTAAAAACTTGAGTCTTCGTACACATTTAAAACGGCTCGGCAGACGTACTATATGTTTTTCGAAGAGCTCTGCAATGCTATCAGCATGTTTAAAGATATATTTCTGGGGATAAGATTGAGTATGCAACGTTAAAATTAGGTTCCTGAAATACTGAAAGATATTCAGGCAACAGCAAATACGACAGCACACTTATATCCTAAAATATTACTACAAATTCAAACTAAAATACCACACAGGAGGTTTCCCATTATTTGGCCATGCAACATCAACTCGTAAAGGGTAACCTGCTAGGCTGGTACGCGCACTTAACCCGTAAGAGGGCAGCCACTTATTGTTAGGTGTAGTATTCCATGTTTCCTTTGCCGT
>Ga0207067_10013_pt1 | contig 60525 bp, 60 predicted proteins | sample Alteio_BWMinCont_25_FD_153484 | JGI IMG/M metagenome (GOLD analysis project Ga0207067, IMG submission 153484) | Enriched cells from forest soil in Barre Woods Harvard Forest LTER site, Petersham, Massachusetts, United States -... | ecosystem: Environmental > Terrestrial > Soil > Temperate forest >...
GCTATAGACAGCAACGCCAATAACAGCACAGAGCCTTCTGATGGATTGACCACATACCCTGCTAATGGTACAGTATATAAGTTTACTCCTAAAAACACAGGTTTAGACAACGTGGGTATTGCTTTAAAAGGTATTGAAGTTTATCCTACATTGGCTGCTGGTACAGTTTATATATTAAACACTGCAGGCAATAATATAAGCTATGATTTGCTATCCATAACCGGTGCAGTTGTAACCAGCAATATCACTTTGGCAAATGGTAAAAATACTATCAACATCAGCACGCTGACGCCGGGTATGTATATCATCAAAGCTGTAGGGCCACATGGCCAGGGTTTATATAAGTTTGTAAAAGAATAATGACCAACATTTAATATCGTAGTTCTTAATATTAGTAAATAATAGTATTACTTTGCATTTGCACAGCATATAAAAATGCTGCTGTTCCTAATTAAAAATTTTGAGGTTATGGATCAATCAGTCCTTTTGAGCTTAGAGTCATGGTGGAGTGAAGTTTCTTTTGAAGGTAAAGACAATTTTACCATAGGAGACAACGGAGAAATAATACTGAAGGCATTGCCGGGTGGTAAAGAGCGGGTAGTAGCAACCGTAAGTGCAGAGACCGCCGCTGCTATTTTAAAAACACTTACTGAGAAATTTGCTGAGGCTGAAGCCCGTGCAAAAGAACTGGAAACAGAGTGGGTACAGGCCGACGATAAACTAAAACTGCAAGGCAAAGTAGAGCGTCTTAAAGACTATCTGCAGCATGCGGTAGCAGTGGGCAACTATGGCCCTATTTTCGCGCTGGTGGCAGACTGGGAAAAGACCTTGTATGAACTTAGCGAAGAAAATTATAAAGAACGCCTTCGGGTAATAGAGCAGGCTGAAACGCTTGCCGATAGTGACAGCTGGAAAGAAACTACGCAGGCTTTTAAAGACCTTGCCGAAAAGTGGAAAACCATGGGCAACATCTCTAAAGCAAAGAGCGATGTACTATGGAATAGGATGGAAGCTGCACGTTCCAAATTTTACGATCGTAAGCGTACCAACCATGAGCAGCATGAGCAGGAAATGCTACGCAACCTGGATCTTAAGATGGAACTGGTAGAGCTTGCTGAAGGCAGTGCACTATCAGAAAAGTGGAAGGCATCTACCGAAGATTTCCGCCAGTGGATGGAACGCTGGAAAGCTACAGGCCGTACCGTTGCAGATAAGAACGAAGAACTATGGCAACGTTTCATAACAGCCAAGAATACTTTTTACGATCGCAAGAAGGTACATTTTGACCAGATACAGGGCGAGCAGGAACAGAACTATGCACAAAAACTGGCGCTGCTGGAAAGGGCAGAACAGCTAAAGGATAGTACCGAATGGGGAGCCACATCGCAAGCATATGCTACACTTATGGAAGAATGGAAGGCCATAGGCAAGGTGCCGCTTGAAAAAGCAGATGAATTGTGGAACAGGCTTACTGCTGCAAAAGACCAGTTTTTCCAGGCCAAGAAAAGCCACTTTGGTACCGTGAAGGTGACACAGGACGATAACCTGGCGCAGAAACGTGCTATATTAAAACGTGCAGAAGCATTAAAGAACAGTACCCGCTGGCGCGAAGCTACCGAGGAGCTGAACGAGCTGATGGACGAATGGAAGAAGATAGGCCCCGTAGCACGCGAACACAGCAATGCCATATGGGAAGAATTTATACAGGCGCGCAAACACTTCTTTAACCGCAAAGATGCTAACCGCGATGAACGAAAGGTACAGGCTGAAAAGACAGTACACATCCGTAACGAGCAGGTACGTGGCTTTGTAACCAAACTACAGGAAGAAATAAGGGAAGAAGAAGAGCGCATCGCCGATTTCAGGAATGATCTTCAAAATGTAACTCCCGGTCGCAAGGCTGAAGAATTGCGCAAGCACCTCGGCAACCTCATATCCCAGGGCGAAGAAACAATAGCCCGTAAGGTTAAGAAACTGGAGGAAGCTAAACGCGACGCCGCGCAGCTCGACGCCAAAGAAAAACCTAAGAAGGAAACCGCAACACCTGCAGCACCACAACCTGTAGCAGAAAATACTAATACTGCAACACCTGCGGCAGAAGAAAACACAGCACCTCAAGTTACTACTGAAACAGACGTGGAAACTCCTGCAAACAATACAGACGTTGAAACCGGAACAGAAAGTACCAATACTTCAGTCGAAGGCGGCACAGAAGAATAGTACCCTCTTGTAATCATATTGAAATAGCCCGGGCCATCGTCCGGGCTATTATTTTAAGTACATTTTAAGTGTAGTAGTGATAACACGCCATTTACTTCGTTTCTACGTACATCTGTATTACATCAACATACTCGCCCGATGGTTGTTTGGCTGCTTTGATGTGTCGCCCCTCTTCTATAAATCCTAACGACCGGTACAGCTCAATGGCCTTCTGGTTGGTATGAAAAACATTGAGAAATACCTTTTCAATATGCGCATTTCCTTTTGCCCATTCCAATAACGTTTCAACAAGCTTCCTGCCTATTCCCATGCCTTGGTAGTTTGGGTGCACACTCACACCAAACTCACCCGTATGCGCAAATTTTTTCTTAGCATGCGCAGCCAGTGAAAGTAATCCCACAATTACATTATCTGCTTCAGCTATCAATATAATAGAGTCAGGATTTTGAGCAGAACTTCTGATCCATGCTTGCTCTTGCTCAACAGTCATCGTAAATTCTTCCGGTGTAGTCACTACCTGGTCGGTTGAGGGAAACAGTACTTTAGCAAAATGGATAATGCCTTCCGCATCACTTTCTATCGGTTGTCTGATCGTAAATTTTATGCCGCCTTTTGCCTGGTAGTTATTCATTCGTTTCAAAAATTGTCTATCTAAAACTACAACAAAGCTCCAATCGGTGTCAAAGATTAAACGCTAATCCCATCTCCTTACTTTTTCGTGCTATAAGACTGATCTTATGATGGCGGTTATGGTCATGTATTATTCCGCCTATTGCCAAGCCTCCGCCCACTGCAAAAACTAATATACCAATGCCTGCCACCACTTCCCCCTCAGGGAATAAATTATTTAAGGTGGCTTGTTCATGGGCAGCTTCAACAAGCCCGCCAACTATCATACCCGCTCCTATCCCAGAAAGAACTATACCCGTCGTATGTGCGCCACACCATTTTTTAGGCTTGTTATTACGAGGAGAAATAACCCCATTGTCACTATCGTACTTGTCCTCATAGCTTTGAGCCAAGGCCAGGGAATTGCTGAACAGGAAAATAAACAGTAACAGGATTACAGGTTTCATAAGTTTTGATTTAACATCCTATGAAAATTAATCAATTTTACAGTATCAACTATAAATGAAAATATCCGCACCTGGCGGATATTTTCACAAAGTTATATTGTTCAATGTTTATAATTTATCCCCTTCCTTCACCTGGTAACTACCATTAGTTACTATTGCTTCACCTGCATGCAGGCTGCCAAATACTTCTGTGCTGTCAGCATGTTCATTGCCTTGCGCAACATTCACTAAATGGGCAGCGCCTTCTTGGTTTACAATTATATACTTACGTTCCGTAGTAGTTACAATAGCACTCTTAGGTACTACATAGGCATTTGCATTACCGCTTGTAGGTAGGGTTACCTCGGCATACATCCCCGCCTTAAAAATGTTATTAGGGTTCAGCACATCAATTTCTATTGCTTCAGCGCGGTAGCTATTGCTTAGGCTTTCTGATGAGCGGGATACCTTTCCGTGAAAATCCTGTCCGGGCAGTGCATTCACTTTAAAATGTACTTCATCACCATCGTTCACCTGCGCACTATACTGTTCAGGTATATTTACTGCAAGGCGCAGCTTAGATTGTTGTTGTAGTACAAGCATAGGTTTTGCCTCTTGCGCACCAGGCCCGGCCAGTGCACCTGGGTGTACATTGCGTTCTGTTATTACACCATCAAAAGGTGCAGTTACCGTGAGGTAGCTTTTTATGGTTTCCTGTGCTTTGTAGTTCGAATATTCACCTTGTGCTGTAGCGCTGTCACCATGCATTTTAGATGCTGCAGCATCCAGGTCGTAAGCTGCAATGGTTCCGGGAGTCTTACTGGTTTCCAGCAGGCGGTGGTAGCGGTCCTTACTGGTTACATACACAGCTTCAGCCTGTGTATATTTCAGCTTTGCGGCTGCTACTTGTTGCTCTATTTCCGGGGCTTCAAGTGTTAGCAATACCTGTCCCTTCTTCACTACAGAGCCGCGGTCGACAGTAACCGTTTTTACGAAGCCATTTACTTTGGGGAATATCTGTACAAATTCAAATGGCTGCATCACGCCCGGCAATTGCACATTGCTGCTTATCTGCCGCATCTGTAGCTGCATGGTTTTATAAACTTTTGCAGCTGGCGGAGCTTCTGTTTTTTTATGCTCTTCCTTACCCCCGCATGCAGCGAAAGAAAAGGTAATGGCCAGTGCTATTATTATTTGAGATCTCTTTGTCATAGTTTTTCTGATTATTGAGTTGTATCAAGACAATAAGCCATTGATACCAATGCTCATTATATAGTTTATAACTGTTTGGGGTGAATGTCTGTCTTGTTTACTTGTTTGGATAAATGCTTTTCCGGCAATAAAGACACCGATTTTAAAGTTGCCTTTTGTTGCAGCCATGTGTAGCATTGTGGCACAATGAATAGTGCTGCAAAAGTAGAGGCAATAAGCCCCCCAATGATTGCCCTGCCCAAAGGCGCTGTTTGGTCGCCCGATTCTCCCAGTCCACTGGCCATGGGTATCATACCCACTATCATTGCAAGGCTGGTCATTAGTATGGGGCGTAGTCTTATTGCAGCGCTCGATATCGCTGCCCTTGCTACATCGTTGTTAAATTCAAACCGCAGCTTTTCTGCATTGGTCACTATCAGTATCGCATTAGCCACAGATACACCTACCGACATGATAATACCCATGTACGATTGCAGGTTCAACGTAGAGCCTGTGAGTAACAATAGAGCCAGCGCGCCAAGTATCACAGCTGGTATAGAAGACAGTACAGCAAGCGATGCCCTGAACGATTGATAGTTGGCCGATAGTAGTAAGAAGATAACAATAATGGCCATTAGCAAACCACTTTGCAGGCTGTCAAGTGTTTCCGTAAGCAAGTTCGACATGCCTTTTACATCTACTCTCACTCCCCTTGGTAAAGCACCAAGAGACTTGATGGCTTTAAGTACTTCATGAGTACCGCTGCCTAGGTCTTTCTTGTATAGGTTGGCGCTTACTGTTATAAATCTTCTTGGGCCACTGCGGTCATATTCTCCGGGCACAGTATCCATCTCAAAGGTTGCTACATCTTGCAATACAAGCCCCGTTTGCCCCACCTGTAGGGGTATTTCTTTAAGGTCATTTATATTGTTCATTATGTATGGCGCTACCTGTGCCTGCACCTGGTAGGTGTATGCATTTTTTGTATCCAGCCACAGATTTTTTTCAGTGTACCTGCTCGACGATGTGAAATCTGCTACCGACCTTGATACATCCTGCAGCTTCAATCCCATCTGGGCTATTTTGTATCTGTCCAGTACTATTTTTACAGTCGGGTATTTTAAAGGTTGTTCTATCTGTACATCCCGCATAAAGGGTACTTTCTTCAGTTCACTAACCAGCTTGTTTGCACAGTTTTCTATGTCCTGCATATCCTTTCCGCCAACCTCTACCTCTATGGGTGTGGAGGCACCCTGGCTCATTATCTTTTCTGTAAGCTCTATGGGCTCAAAAGAGATTTTTACGTCTGGGAGTTTATCATGCATGGTGTTGCGAAACAGATCCTGGAACTTATCCTTACCCATTTTAAAATGCTCATCCAGTTGTATTTGTACCGAGGCTTCATGCATGCCGCTGTTAAATACATACAAGTTAGCTGTGGCATAGTTGGGCGGCATCATACCTACATATGCAGAGCTGATCTCCACATGATTGTCTGTTATGCTGTCCAGCAAATGCAGTACATCGTGCATCATTGTCTCAGTTCGTTCCAGTCTGGTTCCATCAGGCATACGCAGTTTTATCTGGTATTGTCCATTATTGGTTTTAGGCAAAAGGTCTTTTCCTATCCACACAAAAAAACATCCGGCGAGTCCTAGAACAATAATAAGATAGATGCTTACATTCCGCTTTTTATTCCTGATACTTTTTCTAAGTATCCATTCAAAACGGGTTTTTAGGTGTTCAAAAAAATTGGCTTTCGCCGGTTCTTTTGCATGCGTACCATTGGTTGTGCTTACAGCATGTTCACCTGTAGTCACGTGGTGCTGGTACATACCTTCTTTCAGCAACCAGTTAGATATGATAGGTACAAGGGTTTGCGATAAAAGAAAGGATGCTATCATAGCAAATCCTACGGATAATGATAGGGGTAAAAACATAGCCCTTGGTACTCCCGTCATCAATCCAGCAGGCACAAATACAGCCAATATACTCAACAGTATAAGTAGTTTGGGTAATGCTATTTCCTCACATGCTTCCAGTATAGCCTTTCGTTTGGGCTTACCCATTTCCAGGTGTTGGTGTATGTTTTCTATCGTCACAGTACTTTCATCTACCAATATTCCTATGGCAAGTGCAAGGCCCCCCAGGGTCATAATGTTTATGGTCTGTCCAAATATCTTGAGCAGAAAAACCGCGCTGAAAATAGCAAGCGGTATAGTGATCACTACTATAATGCAACTGCGCCAATCGCGCAAGAAAAGCAGTATCATCAAAGCCGTAAGCACAGCGCCTATAACACCTTCCGAAATAATACTTTTTACGGAATTGATAACAAATATGGACTGGTCAAATTCGTAACTGATGTGTACATCCTCTGGCAGCAGGCTTTGCATTTCTGGTATTTTTGCCTTCAGGCTCTTTACCACTTCCCACGTCGATGCATCTGGCGTCTTCACTATAGGCATGTAAATAGATCGCTTCCCGTTTACCAATGCATATCCCGTTGTTACGTCCGATGCATCTTCTATTGTTGCCAGGTCGTGGAGGAATATTGTATTGGTGTTGTCCGATCTTACGGGTATATCTCCAAAGGCCTCTACAGTGCTTTCAAGTGCATTTGTGGTGGCCATGTAAGTAGTGTTCCCTGCACTTATATTGCCCGATGGTGCAGTTATGTTATTGTGTGTCATCACAGATACTACCTCATCTGGAGTCAGGTTATAGCTTCTTAGTTTATTCGGATCTATGTTTATAACTATAGTACGCTGGTTGCTGCCTATAGGTGGTGGTGCCGAAAGGCCGGGCACTGTAGAAAATAACGGCCTGATGCGTGTGGCTGCCATATCATGTATCTCTTCCAGGTTCCTGTCTGGGCTGCTGAATACTAATGTGCCTACAGGTAAAGAAGATGCATCAAAACGTATCACCTGCGGCGGCAATGCTCCGGGCGGGAAAAATTGCATGGCTCTGTTCAGCTGCACAGCTACCTCGGCAGATGCTTCTGCCATATCGGTACTCTCAAAGAATTGCAGTTTTAAAATGCTTATACCTTGTATGTTCTTGCTGCTGATGCTTTTTATACCGCTTACATACAGAAATTGATCTTGCAGTCGGGTAGAGAAAAAACCTTCCATCTGCTGAGGGGTCATACCTGCATAAGGTTCTATTACATAGATCACTGGCAGGTTAAGTTTCGGGAAAATATCTATCGGTATCGTATTCACAGCCAGGAATGAACCGAAGAACACAGCTGATATAATTACCAGTATAGTTATCGGTCTTCTTAGGGCTGCTTGTATTAAGCTCTTCATGAAGATTATTTAAAATTTTGTAAGAAAGTGTCTAATTGGCCGCTCAGGCCTGCGCGTAGGTAAAGTAGTTGTAGCATATCGTCTTGCGCAAGCACGAGGTCTGTTTCAGATTGGTTCAGCACATACAGCGCAGTGGTCACATCGGTAAGCGTGTTTAGTCCTGCACGGTATAATGCAACCTGTTGCCCATACGCCTGTGTAGCAGAGTGCAGTCTCACTGGCAGTTCTTGCAGCTTCAGCATTGTAGTGTTATAGCCTATACCAGCCTGCTGTAGTAATCTGTTCAGCTCTAATTGTTGATTTTGTAAAGCATGTGCCGCAGCATCTGTTCTGTAACTGTTCTCTTTCAGCTCATCATGCCGGTGTTTTATATCAAACAAGTTGTAAGAAAGTGAAAGCCCAAGCAGATAATTATACCTGGTGTTGGCAGTAGCGTTAAGGGCATCAGGTGCGTACATGTCTGTGCTAGATATGCTGGAACCACGTTGCCATCCGGCACCTTCAAAAGCAACGCGAGGCAGGTATCTGTGTGCTATTACATTGCCTGTAGCTGCCTGTTGTTCGTATTGTTTTTCATACAGGTCCAGCAGCGGGTGGGTACCTGCCACGCTGTCTGCTGGCTCAAACAGTTTTATTTTATCCAGGAATGCTCCGGTAAAAATGCTGGTGTCTGGTGCCATTCCTGTAGTATCTGTGCCGGTATAACTGTGTAGGTATGCCTGGTCATATTTATAATCGCCCAGTGCTTGCAGGTAGGCTATGCGTGCTCTGGCATATTCAGCACTGGCGGTAGCACTGTCAACACCCGGTTTCAATCCACTGTTTACCGTAGCTTTTATAGCGTTCAGTATAGTTCGGGTACGTTCCACGTTCTGCATTTCTACCTTCATCAACTGGTACTTTTTCAACCAATCCAGGTATAGGGTGATCACGCTTTGGGAAAGTAGGTACTTGTCACTTTCCAATCCTGCTTTAGAAGCTGCCAATTGTGCCTTTGCTTCTTTTTGTTGTGCGTTGTAATACCCAAATGTGTAGAACTGCCAATCCAGGTAGGATATAGCAATAGTGCCCGACGATAAAGATCCGTTATTGGTTGCACGTATAGATCCGGATGTAGAGGGTATTACACCCAGTGGGAAGTAAGACCCTGGAAGACTGTTAGATGTACCGGCAGTAGCTTCTCCTATCAGTCGTAATGCTGGTAGTCGGTTTCCGTTTATTGTGGTAATGTGTGCCCTAGATGATGCCACTTCAGATTCACGCTGTAGTATTAGCGGGTAATTGGCCAAAGTTTTATTAACGGCATCGTACAGGTTCAGAGGCTGGCTATTTGCATTGGGTATAGTAGCAAATAGCACCAACCCTGCTAGGATGCACTTTTTTAGGTGCATACTTAGGTATGAATGCATAAAATTATATGGTTGGGGCGCAAGCCCGTTAAAAAATCTTAAGAAATATAATAGAGATAACTTAATAAATCAAGCCAGGCAAGCAGGTGGCCCCCGCAGCAGGTCATTGCTATTAAGTATAGCACTTATATGCGACCTGTATAAAGAAGAGAAATAATAAATTGTAAAATCAGGTACGCGTGTACTCATCACCCACATCTCAGATTGCACAGCAGATGACGATGGGTTTACCAGTTTTTTATGAATAAATTGTCTGTGCCGACCTGGATATTTACCCGCCTCATACATTAATCCGAAAGATGCGGGTACATGAAGGTTATTATGGACAAAATATTGGACGTGCGGTGCTGGCGGCTGCATAACATCATTGCATGCATGTGCTCCTTGCGAAAAAAGCAAGATAACCATACACTGCAATATGAACCAAAACGGCCTGCCCATGTTTTTAATAAGAGTATACGAAATTATGCAATAATTATTTATTAAGTGTATTAGTATTTATCTTCAACAATTCGTTAACACTAACTAAAAAAATATACAGAGATATCTTTGCAAGACATCTCTGTATGAAAATATTAGTGTAATCCATTAAGAATTAGAACCTATTTTTTGATTCTTTATATAGTTCTTCTACTTTATAATCGTGCCTTTTCTTATCGTACTTGATCAGGTTATCTTCACGTTTACAACTCTTCAAAAGCGTTACAAATTTTTCGTTGGTAGGAGAAAATACTCTGTCAAGGTTTGCATCGTTAAGTTCATAAATATCACCACCCAATCGCCTGCTGAAATAGTATTTTATTTCAGTAGTAGGATTCAACTCTGTAGATGGGGTTCGTCCTTCGTCCATGTTAGTTTCGTCAACAAGGCGAGAATAAATGCACAGGTTTCCTAATTCCAGTACACGATATTTATCTCCATCATAAATGCGGTATTCATTACCGTGCTTATCCCTAAATCCCCAGACGTCATTTTCTGTATATTCTGAAGATCCGCTTGTTGTTTTAACCAACACCATGTCCGCATTATCTACACGTACATTCTTAAGTGTTGGGTCCATTTTGGGATCTTTGAATTCATCTATATTCTTTGCTACAAAAGGGAAATTTCCCTGAGCCATTGTGCAGTAAGCCATAGGCACCAGCATCAATAGCAAAACTATCTTTTTCATTGCATTAAGTTTTTGGTTAAATATTATTGAATGTGTTACTACTCCGGGCCCACAGGCACTGGCACTTCGTTTACAAAAAAGTGATAACAATTTTACAGTAACCAGTTATGCTAAATCATATAGAAAGGTGGGGCGCGTTCTGAGATCTGTATTACAGAAGTTTCAGGCGTAATAAAGAGGTAAAAAGAGCATTGGTAATTATCTGCCGGGAATATGTGATCTTGGGTAAAGGTATATTGGGTAATTACAAATAGGGATCTTTCCCTCGAAGCTTTTATCCTTCTTGCAATCGGTTTGGTTTTTATGCGTTGGCCCGCATGTACATAGTTTTCATTCAACTGGTTTAAAACATGGCTATTATAATCATGTTGTACACCTGCCTTATAGGTGGCATAAAGAACTTTAGCATCCGTCCCAACACTTCCGAGGGAAAGAAAGAGTAACAAAACTCCCAGTTGCAAAAAGATGTTTGTCGATTGTTTCATAAAACAAACATGTTCTCCTCAAATTGCACCAAAATCTTGCCACCAACAAATATAAGAGGGCACGTATGTTTATCATAACATACATGCCCTCTTAGCAAAGTAACATTCAATTAAATAAATTAGTCTACAGCCCCTCTATCCACCACCTGCTTTCCTTTATCAGGCTGCGCCATTTCTTTTCTATAGTAGGTACGTTATGCGTAAGTTGGGCTTGTCTGCCCGGGTGCATAGGTGCAGCTTCTGCTTCTTCATCTATAATAATGAGCTCATAAATGCCATTTGCAGGGTCGTACTTGCCCACTTTAAATTTATCCAGGTTACCTTTATCCAGTGCCAGTTCATCTTCAGGTTCGCCAAGGGTGGGGTATCTGTATATCAGGTCACCCGGCTTCAGCCTGTTTACCTGATTTTCTCTTTCTATTTTTATCATAACCTTTAATTATAGACACAAATATAGCATGGTATAATGGTTTATACCATGCTATAAAGCTCCGTTAGAGACTTTCTGCTCTACTCCCCTACAATAAATCCTTCTGTAAATATATATACCTCCTTGCCTTCTTGCTCTTCTTCATGTAAGTGTGCATCTATCTTCAGTTGTTCAAAAGCATTTTCTATTTCAAACTTCGAGAATGATGGATACTTTTCCTGTAGTTCCCTTACCATTTCTTCTTTTGTAGCTGTAACCGGTGTGGCAGGGTTTTCCACCACAATTTGTTTGGTGATCACAATAGCCCTTATCTTATCGGTCAATGAACCTTGGTTTTCCATAAAATGATTTTTAAGTGTTTGTAACGCTATTCATATAAAACCCACGCCATCGCAGGTATAATACAAAAACAAAGAGGCCGGATTACATCCGGCCTCTTTGTTTTTGTCAGTTGACTTTTTTAATAATTACGCTGTCCCATTTTCTTCAGGTGCGATACATGTGATCCTATAGCCGCATACATCTTCTGATGCTCTATATAGGGTACGCCTAGTTCAGCACAAGCCTTCTTGATGATCTGGCTGATAACCGGGTAGTGAATGTGCGACACTTTAGGGAATAAGTGATGTTCTATCTGGAAGTTAAGGCCGCCTACGCACCAGGTTATAAATTTATTCTTAGTAGCAAAGTTCGCCGTGGTCTTCAATTGGTGTACTGCCCACTCGTCTTCTATTTTATTTGTAGCTACTACAACTTGAGGGAAACTGGTCTCTTCAACCGTATGTGCCAGTTGGAAAACGATACTTAAAACAAAACCACCAACGCTGCCATATACCAGGTAACCTATAAGCCATGGGCCGAAACCGCAGAAATATATAGGTAAAGCCATATACAATACAACGTACAATACCTTAAAACCCCAGAATGTAAAGTGGTCTTTCAGTTTCAATTTTTTCAATGGCACACTGCCCACATGTTTGCTGAAGTATTTTTTATAGTCGGTATAGAATACCCAGAATATATACAGCAAAGAATATAGGAACCAGAAGTACAGGTGCTGGTATTTATGGGCCTTATAGTGCTTTTGGGTATCGCACATACGCAGGAATGGTTTTGCATCAATGTCATCATCTACACCATCTATGTTGGTAAAAGAATGGTGTACCATGTTGTGCTTCACATTCCACATAAAGCTGCTGGCCCCCAGGCAATCTAGGCTAAAAGCAGCCATATTGTTTATGGTCTGGTTTTTACTAAAGCTCCCATGCGCCCCATCGTGCATAATGTTGAAACCTATACCTGCGGTCAGTAGTCCGAGCAACGCACATTCAGGTATTGCTATCCATACTATGGGTGTAAAAAATATAAGGTGTATGTAAACAAATATGTAAGAAGATAAAAGGATCGCAGCTTTCCAATACAGTTTGTGGTTGCCGGTTGCTTCAATATTTGCCGACTGAAAATAATCATTTACCTGTTTTCTCAATTCATTATGTACTGATAATGTTGAAGTTCCAAACTTTGGAGTAGCCATAATTATTCAAAAATTTTAAAAACAGATTATACTGCCTTGGTATAGCACAATATAAGCATAATTGTGCTGAACGTGCCGCAAAGGTCTTACTTTTTACTTGATACTCAAAACGCCGATTGTAATTTGTTTGACATTTTTTTCTTATTTAATGGTTAAGAAAAATAAAGCAAAAAAATCAACCATTAGTTTTCGGGGCACACTCAGTATTTATTCTTTGTCTGTATGTTTGGCAGGTACATTAAATAATGCTGATGTGGCTAGTGGCACAGCAAATACAAGTATGGTCAGAAGACTGGTCATCCAGTCGGCTTTTTCATCCATAAATATTTTGCTTACAAAGGTCTCAGGGTAAAAATGCTCATAAAGGCTCATAGATAGTTTAAGGCCCAGTATCCCCAATACCACAAAAGCTGCTTTTTCAAGGAAGGGATATTTTTCCATCAGTACCACAAAAGCGCTTGCCACAATGCGCATAGCCAGTATTCCTATAAACACCCCTACCCAAACCAATATAATATTACTGGTAAAGGCTACTGCTGCAAATACATTATCTATAGAAAATGCCAGGTCCATCACTTCTACCAGCAATACCGTAGCCCAGAATGGCCCAAGTACACCTATTATCTTACGGTACAGGGCGCTTTTTTGCTTGTTGGCAGCCTCAGGGGTGTTGGTGCGTTTCTTATGTTTTACAAAATAATTAATGAAGAGGTACAGCAGGTAAAAGCCCCCCAATGGCTTCAGCCACCATATCTGTATCATATATGCGGCAAAGAACAGGCACACCCCTCTGAAGATATAGGCTCCAATTATCCCATAGCTGAGTGCCCTCTTACGTTCCTTGCGGTCAAGGTCCAGCACCATAGTTGCTACTACAGCAGCGTTATCCACGCTCAGCAGGCTTTCTATAAGTATCAGGTTGCAGATAATGGCCAGCGAGTTAAGCGGTTTATCTACTATCTGTTGCAGGAGTGTACTGATGTCCATGGGGTAGGCTATAGTTCTTCAAAATATCGTACCATACACTCTTTTAGTATTTGCTCCTGGCCTTTCAGCCCGGTTTCGGTCACAGGTTTCAGTTCCTGGTAGTGGGGCCAGCCTTCTTCATCGCGTAGCACAAATTCATAGTATCCTAGTTGGCTCAGCAGTTTGCATACGGCTATATGCATCAGGTCCTGCTTTTGTTCTTTAGTAAACTTTCTTGTTTCAGGTATTGCCCCCAATTCATTTATACCTATTAAAAAGAACATGCCTTCCATATCGGGTTTCTTACCAAACCGTTCGGTAAGCAGGTTTGTCACATTCATCCACCGCTCCTCAAAATTGTCCATTATATATCCTGTAGTTTAAATTTTTTCAGGTGTAAAGTTACTCATTCAGAATGCTTTTATAGCTAAAGTCTGGGTAATGAAGTAATGAAGTTTTTAAAAAAAGTTAAACTATTAATATAGTTTCTTCTTTTTAGGTTCGAATTTCTATTTTTGACCCATATTGTTTTGTACCTATGGAAATGTCATCATCGGCTGAGATCCGCGAATTAAACGAACGTATTCACCAGCAGAGCGCTTTTATAGATCTGCTTAAGATGGAGCTAAACAAAGCGGTTGTTGGTCAGCAACACATGGTAGAGCGCCTGCTTATAGGTTTACTGGCCAATGGCCACGTATTGCTCGAGGGTGTACCCGGCCTGGCAAAAACACTGGCCATAAAGTCATTGGCAAATGCTATACACGGCAAGTTTGCCCGCATACAGTTTACCCCCGACCTTTTGCCTGCCGACGTACTGGGTACTATGGTGTACAACCCACAGGCGCACGAGTTCAACGTGCGTAAGGGCCCCATATTTGCCAACTTCATTCTTGCAGATGAAATAAACCGCGCCCCTGCCAAGGTGCAAAGTGCATTGCTCGAAGCCATGCAGGAACGCCAGGTAACTATTGGCGATACCACTTACAAGCTCGAAGAACCATTCCTGGTGCTGGCCACTCAAAACCCTATAGAACAAGAGGGTACCTATGAGCTGCCAGAGGCGCAGGTGGATAGGTTCATGCTCAAGATCATCATTACCTACCCAAAGAAAGAGGAAGAGCGCGATATCATTCGCTTCAATCTCAATCCAAAAGGTATGAGCAAAATAAACGCTGTAGTTACCCCGCAGGATATATTGAAAGCCCGCGAACTGGTGCGCGAGGTGTACATGGATGAGAAAATAGAACAGTACATACTGGATATTGTTTTCGCTACCCGCTTCCCAGCAGATTACAAGCTGCAGAAGCTGAAACCACTCATCAGCTACGGGGCATCTCCACGTGCCAGCATCAGCCTGGCGCTGGCTGCTAAAGCATATGCATTCATCAAACGCCGCGGTTACGTAATACCTGAAGATGTGCGTGCTATTTGCCACGATGTAATGCGCCACCGTATTGGCCTCACTTACGAAGCCGAAGCCGAAAATGTAACCAGCGAGCAAATACTTAACGAAATACTGAACGTGGTAGAAGTACCTTGATCTGTATCATTTGAAATATCACAGCCCGGACTGCCTGTCCGGGCTTTTTTTATCTATACCCTAGTCGATATGTAAAGATTTGCATCAAAATCTTTGTATGTTTACCGTATCTTTAAAAAATCCTTACACATCATGTGGATAAATGCTGGCCAACCATATAATGATCTACCAGATTTGCCGCCCATAACAGAACTGGAAACATCTGCTGTTTTAAAAAAAGCTATTGGGGCTAATAAATTTTTAGCGGAACTAAAGGGTTCTTGTCTTAGGTTACCTAATCCAGATTTATTACTTAATACTATTATTTTACAGGAAAGTAAAGATAGTTCGGCGATTGAAAATATTGTAACTACACAGGATGCTTTATACCAGGCAATAATCAATCCCTTCGATAGTATCCCTTCAGAGGTCAAAGAGGTACTAAGGTATAGGGAGGCCATGTATGCGGGTATTGAAGATATGAATGAAACAGGATTGATAAAATCAAGTGTTGCTATTAATATCATGTGCAGGCTTAGAGGTATATCAGTTGGCTTCAGAAGCAATCCAGGGACACAATTAGTAAACCCACGATCTAAAAAAATAATATATAGCCCTCCTGACCCCAGGCTGATACCTGATAAGATGGCTGCATGGGAAAGGTTTGTTAACGGATATGAAGAATATGATCCTTTGGTTAAAATGGCATTAATGCATTACCAATTTGAAGCAATCCATCCATTCAGTGATGGTAATGGTCGTACAGGAAGGATTTTAAATGTATTATATCTAATGCAACAAAACCTGATTACCCAGCCTGTTTTATATCATAGTTCCTATATTATACAACACAAATCGGAATACTATCGTTGCTTAAGAGAGGTTACAGAAAAAGGGGCTTGGGAGCCTTGGGTAATATTTATACTTGAATCAATAATAGAAACATCCCAGGTAACGCTTAAGTTTATAGATAAAATGCTTGCGCTAAAGGAAGAAACATTATCTATTATCAAAACATTGTCACAGAAGCTACCGGCCTATGAACTTACTAACGTATTGTTCAGTTTCCCATATGTAAAAATCAAAACCTTGTTGGATAATAATTTTGGTACAAGGCCAACGGTAACTGGTTATTTAGATGCTTTGGTGCAAAAGGGTGTGCTCAAAGTGTCGAAAATAGGAAGAGAAAATTATTATATCAACTTTCGTTTAATGAATTTGCTAACCCAGCCAAAATAGGTGTAAAGATTTTTTACACGTTGCTTTAAAGTGTAAAGATTTTCTTTAAAACCTTTACACTTTAAAATATAATAATAGTAACACTCATTTCAAGTAAGGTTATCATACCATCAAGGCATTACTTATATTTGCCACACCAATTTATATATATGTTGCCAATACATTTATTCCGGCAGAACAAGGAACTGATACTGGAAGGACTTAAGAAAAAGAATTTTAAAGAGCCGGAACTGGTTGACCAGATTATTGCCATAGACGAGCGCCGTCGTCAACTACAGGTTGAGAACGATAACATTGCTGGCTTTATCAATAGTGCATCAAAAAACATAGGCCAGTTAATGGCCAAAGGCAATAAAGAAGAAGCTGAAGGGCTGAAGGCGGAAGTGGCAACAAAGAAAGATGCCGCAAAGGATATAGCCCAGCGCCTGGCCGAGCTGGAAACTGAGCAGCACGATGCACTGATAAAACTGCCTAACCTGCCACATAGCAGTGTGCCATTTGGCAAAACACCCGAAGAAAATGAAGTGGTACGTACCGGCGGCTCAACTCCCGACCTTAGTGCACAAAAACTACCCCATTGGGAGCTGGCTGCTAAATATGGTCTTATAGACTTTGAACTGGGTAACAAGCTTACCGGCAGTGGCTTTCCTGTTTACATGGGCCAAGGTGCAAAACTACAGCGCGCACTCATTAGCTATTTTTTAAGTTACAACATAGATGCAGGGTACAAAGAGTATTATCCTCCTTACATGGTAAATGAGGCCAGCGCTTATGGCACAGGCCAGTTACCTGATAAAGAAGGGCAGATGTACCATGCTACGGCCGATAATTTTTACCTCATACCCACTGCCGAAGTTCCGGTAACCAATATTTACCGCGATACCATCATTGCCGAGCATGAGCTGCCGGTAAAGATGACTGCCTACACACCGTGCTTTCGCAGGGAGGCTGGCAGCTATGGCAAAGATGTACGTGGCCTCAACCGCTTGCATCAGTTCGATAAGGTGGAGATAGTACAAATAGTACAACCCGATAACAGCTATGACGCTTTGGAAGGTATGGTAGCACATGTAGAACTGCTTTTGGTAGAATTAGGATTAGAATATCGCATCCTGAGGCTTTGCGGCGGCGATATGAGTTTCACCAGTGCGCTTACTTACGACTTTGAAGTATATAGTGCAGCACAGGAACGTTGGCTTGAGGTGAGTTCTGTATCCAACTTCGAGAATTTCCAGGCCAATCGTATGAAGATACGTTACAAGGATGCTGGTGGAAAACCTCAGCTGGTGCACTCATTAAATGGTAGCTCACTTGCGCTGCCACGTATTGTTGCCTGCCTGCTCGAAAACCATCAAACACCCGATGGTATTAAGATACCTGCAGCGCTGCAACCATTTTTCGGAAAAGAAATGATCAACTAACAATTGTAAAAACCTAAAAGACATTTTATGATACAACGTATCCAGTCGGTATGGCTACTAATAGCCGCACTGCTTACAGCAGGCCTCTTCGGTTTTGATATGTACCATGCACACACACTCGTAAATGGTGTGGATACATTGGTAGAGATAAGAGTGAACAATGATTACTTGCAGCTACTGCTTGCTTTGATCATTACTTTATTGCCTTTTGCAGCAATTTTCATGTTCAAGAACCGAAAGCGTCAACAAAATCTTATTATGCTTACCCTGGTACTCACCTTGGGTTTCCTTGCCTATATGGTTATAAAAGTCACAAATCTTAATAATCAGGTACCTCAGCCTACCAAGGGTTCCTATTGGATAGGTGCAGTATTGCCGGTTATATCAATGGTGTTTCTTATCATGGCCAACAACGGAATAAAGAAAGACGAAAAATTGGTGAAATCTTTAGACAGGCTGCGATAACGCAGCCTTTATTTTTTCTTCTTGGGTGCTGCTTTGGCCTCTTTATTAAAGTCTAGTGCCAGGGTCACCCAATGCTGTAGTTTGGTTGTAGTGTTCAGCACCTCTTCGCTTACATACACAAAGCCTTTCATCACCTTACCCCCATGCACCATAGGTTCGCAGCTGGGTTGTTCTATTGATTCTTCAAAATTTGTGGGCGATATGCGCACCATTATCCTGTCCTTGCCTACACTCACGCACATTTTTCCGTTCACCATAAAGGTCACGCCGCTAAACATCACCTTTTCTTCTACATCATAGTTTGTTGCTGCTATCAGTTCTCTTACACGGGCTGCAAGTGCTTCATTGTACATATGTGGTGTTTAAAAGTTATTCGTAGCGGCTATCCTTTTTCTTCCAGAATATTATTTCCTTACCCAGCAGGTAGTGTAGCGTAATGTAGAAGGTAGGTATAATGGCATGGCCGCTCAGGTAAGTGCTATACGCTACCGTTTTCTGCAGATTATAGTCCTCAACCGTCAGGTGATAATAGTTGTCGTTTTGCAGGAAGATGATGTACTGGAAGTTTAGCCCAAGGCTCATGTACAGCTTCTGGTTCACCGCATCTCCATACACATACTCCATACCCAGTCCTATAGATGGGAAGATCTTGGTGATGTTAGATACAGAATCTATATTGATATTGCTGGCTTCCCCACCTTTGCCCGATAGTGTTGCTCCCGCCCTGGCATAGTCCATAAAGCCAATACCGCCAATAATGTATAAAGAGTTTTGGTTGTTGAAGGTGATTACATAGTTACCATTCAGCATCACATTTTGGTAGTTAAAATTTTCGCATGCCACATTTGTGCCTATCTGTTGCAGGGGTAGCCGGGTGCGGCCAAAAGTATAGTTAAGTGTGGGGAAGAACTGTGTGCCTTGTGGCTTGTAACTCACGCCCAGTCTCACACCAAAGCTGATCTGCCCATAGTTAAGGCGTTGGTTATATTTGTTAAACATCAGCGGGTAGCTCATATCTATACCAGAAGATACCTCTACCTGTGCATTACATACTGGCAATGCTGCTATCATCAACATTAAAACGAGCAGCCAAAGCCTTATTGTTTTTCTTGTCCTCATTGGGTCTGGTTTGCTAAAACAAGGGCAAACTTAGCACTAATAACACATTTTGGGACAAAGAAAGTATGTCGCCAAAAAACTATTAGCGGCAAAAAATAAACGTAAAGGCCAAAATGATCAAATATTATAGGTGTGCATGTAGTAGGTGATGAGTTTATTAATGTATTCTTCTACTTGTTCAGTAGAATTGCCTACAATGGCAACAACCTCTTTCAGCAACTTTTCAGTAACACCGAAATAGTTTGTCCAGTAATCTAAAAGCTGTTGTTGTGAGAGGTCAACGATAGCGTTATCGATAGAATTTTTTTGTATCGTCATCGCTTTTTAGTTTCTGTAGGTTCCCTTTTTATTTCTTTGTTATTGATTGGTTAATACAGGTGAAATTACAGCACTAAAATTAAAAAAAGTGTTATTGCATTAATTTATTGTAAAAAATTATAATGGGTTGTACTTAAAGGATTTATACATTGTCATCTCAACTCATTGGAAGATATTCCAGCATTGTTTTATATAATTTGTGCTATTCTTTCACAAGCTTTACCACCTGCGCACTGCCACTTTCACTCACCACTTTCACAAAATATATTCCCGCAGCAAAAATGTTCATATCAATAGTTGTTGTAGCAGATGCGCCAAAATTGTACTGGGCAGCTAACAATGTTCTACCCATAATATCGCAGATGGTAATTGTTGTATTAGTCTTCAGGCTTGGGGCAGAAAGTCTAACTATACCAGTAGTAGGATTAGGATATACAGAAACAGTTGAAGGCGCATTACTAATGCCCGGGGTCGCTAGTTTGTAAGGATGCGCTACTACAGCTGACAATATAGATTATATACCCCTCTCGTACTCGTTTATAACGAGTATGCCCCGGTTTGGCGTTTGCAACGCCTGTGAAACATTCCACACCGTGGAACGGTGCATATCTTCTTTACTAAAATACCGATTACCCATGGTACCTTGCACTCGCATATATAACCTGTAAACCCTCGCGTCAGCAGGGCACAGTATAAAATATTCGCTCAGTTCTTAAAAATCGCTAACTAAATAAATGTCTCTTAACAGACATTTTAAGACATTTTTAAATGTGCTTGTAAAATTTAATATAAGCTACTACAGCATGTTTCAGGCTGTATCCCAATCCAAAATGTCCGTTTCACGAACCTTTTTTGCAACAGACATTTTACAAGCTCCTCTCCTTTTTTCAAGGAGGAGTGGCCAACGGCCGGGGTGGTTACAATTGCAAAGTCTTGAAAATGAAGGGGGCTATATTTCACAATTCAAATCGGACAGCATCGGACAGGATAAGACAGCTAAAAAAAATGCATATTATCTGCCATAAAGCATTTCAGTCACAAGAATCAAGCAGCCTGTCCGGTTTTCGTTTTAAATCGGACAGGACATCTGCCTTTTTTCAGCTGTTGAAAAAGGATAAAAAACTAAAACAGCTCCTTGCGATGCTCATGCACCCAGCCGTTTATGTATTCAGCTATGTCTGCGGTAGGTGAGCTGGGGCCAAATAGCTTACCGGTCCCCATAGTGTTCAGTTGCTCCATATCCTCTTCTGGTATGATGCCACCACCCGTAAGCAGCACATTATCCAGTCCCTTTTCCTTCATCAGGTTTATGATCTTGGGGAACACGGTCATATGGGCGCCGCTGAGTATGCTTATGCCAATAGCGTCAGCATCTTCTTGCAGGGCAGTTGCTACCACCATTTCAGGGGTCTGGCGCAGGCCGGTATATATTACCTCCATCCCGGCATCGCGCAAGGCGGTGGCTATAACTTTGGCACCCCTGTCGTGGCCATCCAGTCCCACCTTGGCTACCACTACCCTTATTGGCCTTTGTGCATTATCACTCATAGCTTTTTAGAAAATATATATACTGTCACCATTAAGGTGGGCAACAAAAGTAAGAATTTATAGTGCTTCATACTAAAACCTTTTATATTTAGGTTATAGTTCGTTATAAAACCTTTAACCTATGAAAAAATATATCCTTTTATGCAGCGCAGTATTATTTACCCTGCAGGCCACCGCTCAGAATGGCTTCTTTTTACAACCCATAGCATCAACAGGGTTTAGCAAAACAGTGGTACATAATTTTGGCGGTCAACCCGATTACAAAAATGTTACAAGTACTAACTTTTCCTTTGGCATAGGTTACAAACTTAATAAATGGCGCTTTGCCACAGGCATAAGTTACCTACGCACAGGCAACAGTATAGACCTGACATTTGCAACATTTGACCCCCTTACAGGAACGCTAACTGGCATTCAACATCGAACGCAATGCTATTATTTCCATCACCTGGTTGTTCCTGTTACCGCAGGCTATCAGTTAAATTTGTCCCGCAAGTTGAGCCTGGTGCCAACGCTGGGGGCAGAATTATCCTATAATATAGATGAAAAAGAAACGCTCACTGGTTATCCCGATAGAACAATGTCCAATGAATCATTTAACAACAATTACCACAGGGTAAGTCTGTGGGCCACAGCTAATGTTCATTTGGAGTATGCCGTGGGTAAAACGCTATCAATTTTTGCCGGCCCGTCTGCCCATGTAATGTTAAGTAATATGTACAAAGTACCTGCTGGTGCCCCGTACAATGCTACCCAGCATAATAATGCTTACCTGTTTGATGCCGGGGTACTATGGTTTTTCCACAAAAAAGTAAAGACTGAAACTAAGGTTCAGTAATTTAAATACAGTTTCATCCTTTGTAATCAACCTTTTAGCCCAAAAGCCTAACTTTGCCCCGTAATGAGCGAAGAAAGATCACTAAACTTTTTAGAAGAAATAATTGAGGCTGATATTGCCGCTGGCAAGAATGATGGACATGTGCAAACACGTTTCCCACCTGAGCCTAACGGGTATCTGCATATAGGCCATGCATCGTCTATTGTGCTCAACTTTGGGTTGGCACAAAAGTACCATGGTAAGTGCAACCTCCGTTTCGATGATACAAACCCTGCAACAGAAGAAACAGAGTATGTAGAAAGCATAAAGAACGATATAAAATGGCTGCTGCAAGGCACCGGAATGAAATGGGCCAACGAGCTTTATGCATCTGACTATTTTGAACAGATATACACATTTGCAACAGACCTCATCATGAAGGGCTTGGCTTATGTAGATGACAGCAGTGCAGAAGAAATTGCTGCTACCAAAGGGTCAACCACTGCACCTGGTACCAATAGCCCATACCGCGACAGGAGCATTGAAGAGAACCTGCAATTGTTTGCAGCTATGCGTGCCGGTAAGTATGCCGATGGTGAAAAAGTGCTGCGTGCTAAAATAGATATGGGTCATCCCAATCTACTACTACGCGATCCTGTTATATACCGCATTAAACATGCACATCATCACCGCACCGGCAATGCTTGGTGTATATACCCCATGTACGACTTTGCACATGGCCAAAGCGATAGCATAGAGCATATTACGCACTCTATTTGTACACTGGAGTTTATACACCACAGGCCTTTGTACAATTGGTTTATAGAGCAGCTGGGTATCTTCCCAAGCCATCAGTACGAGTTTGCACGTCGCAACTTGTCCTACACGGTAATGAGCAAGCGCAAACTGCTGCAGCTGGTAAACGAAAACTACGTAACAGGCTGGGATGATCCACGTATGCCTACCATAAGCGGTATGCGCCGCCGTGGTTATACACCTGAAGCACTGCGCCAGTTTTGTGACACAATAGGTGTTGCCCGCCGCGAGAATGTGGTGGACCTTAGCCTGCTGGAATTTTGTGTGCGCGAACACCTCAACAAAAGCAGCGACCGCGTAATGGCGGTGCTTGATCCTGTGAAGCTCGTTATCACCAACTACCCTGAAGGTCAGGAAGATTTGTTTGATGTGGAGAACAATCCAGAAGACGGTACTGGCAGTACCCGCAAGGTGCCGTTCAGCAGGGAAGTATGGATAGAGAACGAGGACTTTATGGAAGTGGCGCCCAAGAAATTCTTCCGCCTGGCACCTGGACAAATGGTGCGTTTGAAGGGTGCCTACATCATCAAATGCGATGACTTTAAGAAAGATGAGAACGGCAAAATAACAGAGATCTACTGCAGTTACCTGCCCGAAAGCAAGAGCGGTAAGGATACCAGCGGCCTGCATGTAAAAGGCACCATACACTGGGTAAGCGTACAGCATGCACACACTGCCGAGGTAAGGATGTACGACAGGTTGTTCAGCGTAGAAGACCCCGCAACTGCTGAAGGCGACTTCAAAGACCATATCAATCCAAATTCGATAGAAGTTTTACCGGCTGCATACATTGAGCCTTCATTGGCTACTGCAGAGGCCGGCAAACAATTCCAGTTCCTGCGCAAAGGTTACTTCTGTGTAGATAAGGATAGCCAACCGGGCAAGCTTGTGTTCAACCGCACTGTTACACTTAAAGATGCCTGGGTGAAGGAAATGAAGAAGGCATAAAAGAACATACTAACAACCACCGCAAATGGCATACGAAGCATTAGTGATACTGGTATGTATTTGCGGTGTTTTTTCATACATCAATGTGCGGTTTTTAAAACTGCCTCCAACTATTGGGGTCATGTTGCTTTCGCTGGTGCTGTCGTTATTGGTTTTGGCAGCGGGTAGCTCATTTCCATGGTTCTCTAATTTTATTGTAACACTTATTGGCGGCATAGACTTTGGAAAGCTGCTGATGAAGGTGATGCTGGGGTTTCTGCTATTTGCCGGGGCCATACATATAGATGCCACCGCATTGCGCAAGCAAATGTTATCCGTCATTGCCTTATCTACTATAGGTACGGTGCTATCTACAGCCATCATTGCAGTTTCACTGTTCTACATGCTCCCGCTGTTCCACCTGCAGATACCACTCATTTACTGCTTGCTGTTTGCTGCGCTCATATCCCCTACTGATCCCGTAGCGGTTTTGGCTATACTGAAAAAAGCAAAATTGCCGCAGTCGCTGGAGCTTAAGATTGCCGGAGAATCTTTGTTTAATGATGGTGTGGCTGTGGTCATATTTGTAAGTCTTTTAGAGATCTCGCAGATCGGTTACGACAAGTTGAGCGCAGGCACCATCGCACTTTCATTTTTGCGAGAGGCTGGTGGTGGCCTGTTATATGGCGCCTTTCTGGGCTACCTGGGTTACTGGGCCATACGCACTATTGATAATTACCAGGTAGAAGTGCTTATTACCATAGGGACTGTAATGGGTGGCTACTTTATTGCTGATCTTATTCATGTATCGGGCCCGCTGGCCATGGTAGTGGCAGGTATCATTTTAGGGAATAAAGCCCGTAAATCGGGTATGTCTGACATATCGATGGATTACACTGGAAAATTTTGGGAACTGATGGATGAGATACTCAATGCTATACTATTCCTACTGGTAGGGTTTGAAATGCTGGTGATTAAAATGGATGGCCCATTACTTTTAGCTGGTTGTGCAGTTATAGTTATTGCGCTGCTGGCGCGCTGGCTATCAGTAGCGCTGCCCATATCGATACTAAGCCTGGGTATGAAGTTTGAAAAGAATGTTATAGGCATACTTACCTGGGGTGGTTTGCGCGGTGGGTTGTCAATTGCACTGGCACTCTCACTACCACAAAATGCATGGCACGACCCTTTGCTGGCAATAACCTATATTGTCGTAGTATTTTCTATCGCAGTACAAGGGTTTAGCCTGATAAAGTTTAGCCACAAGTTATTGTAGTCACCTTACCAGCCTATAGTTCTACCAATGTGCAAAGTCCGCATCAAAGTTCTTCATGCGCTCTGATGGTGGGTTGAAGTAGCCGAACTTGAGCGCGGGAAATTCTTCGCGTATCAGCTCCAGCAACTGGCCTACACCCATGCATTCACCGGTATCGGTAATGCCCATTTTACCCAGGTACCAATCGGGGTCTATATTGAAATTGCGCCACTGTATCATTTTAAGGTTTGTGGTCTTTATCAGCTCACGCAAGGCCTCGTATTCGGCAATGCTATCTGTCATACCCGGGAATACAAAGTAGTTGATAGATGACCAGCCATTGTAACGATCTACCACCCGCAGACTTTCAACTATATCTTCAAACCGGTAGTTGTTGGGCTGGTAGTACTTGGTATAAATATCGGCACGGGCGCTGTTGGTACTTACCCTTATACTGTTCAGGCCAGCCTTCATCAGTTCTTCTACAGCGGCAGGTTTGCTGCCGTTGGTATTGATGTTGATGCTGCCTTTGCTGGTATGCTTGCGTATTTCTATGATAGATTTCTTAATGGTTTCCCACATCAGCAGTGGCTCACCCTCGCAACCCTGCCCAAAACTAATGATGGGGTATGGAGCAGTTTCAAGGTGCGGTACTGTAAATTCAACTATTTCTTCAGCAGTTGGTTTAAACTGCAAACGGTCTTGTGTAGATACAATGGTTTCTTCCTCGGGCTGGAAGGAAATACAACCAATACAATTGGCATTGCACGCCGGTGAAGAAGGTACAGGGCATTCCCAACGACCCATAAAGTAATTGCGGGCAGCCGGGCAATGATAAGTAAGTGCACAGTTATTTGCCAAGTGCTGCACCAGACGGTTTTGAGGATAGTGGGCCAGCATGTCTTTCACTCCTATCTGCACTTTGGCGTCATCAAAGCCAGCACTTTCCTGCCGTATATCTTGCTCTATTCGTACCGCGGGAACATAAAATTTATCGTTGAGCCAGCTTGCGGCAGTGTAGCAGAACAGGGGCAGTGTTGGTGCGTCAGCCTGGGTTTCATAAGCAGCTATATACAGGCCGGTATGTGCCGGTGGTATAAAGGCAGCTACTGCCCAGCCTTTTTCGCACAGGCGCATCCCGCCTGTTTCTATATCTATACCTATGCCTTTGCGACCGGGCAGCTCGTAAAGGGAGCCGCCTTCCGGTAATTCTATCCATTCGTCTTCGGGGACAGGTACTGCGTCCCAACCCATCCTGCCCACGGCATATAGCGTGGTATCCTCAAAAATATTACCGTCCCCGTCAGAGTATAGTATGTATGGCGAAGTATCTAACATGGCTTAAAAATCAAAAAAATGCACAAATAATTTATCAACACAAAGGGCAGCACGACTACCAATCTTTTTCACGTTTATCAATATTAGCAGTTACATTATCGCTGCAGTAGTTTTCAAAAGCTTCTTTATCTACGCCAGCAGGTTCTACATGATACTGAAACAGCCTATTGTTGTGGCAGTCTATGGTGAGTATGCCATAACGCAGCAGTACCTGTTCTACCTCGTGCCAGTGTACCTGCCGCTTGCGCGAGGTAACCGGGAGTTTTATACCTTCTTTGCTTACCTGTATAGTAAGGTTTTTATAAGCGCCCCGTTCCCAATACAGGGCAAATAGCAGTGCAAGCGATAGGCTACCTGGTACAATAGTAGGCATCCATCTATGTTGCAACGACAGGTAGGCAGCAGCACTTAATAAAATAATCAGCTCAAACACCCTGAATATCCTGTTATTAATGCCTTGTGTGATCCATTTTATCTTAAAAAGTGAAATAAATAGAAGCACCAACCCTGCAATCATCATTATCAACCCCGCCCATTTTACATCGGCATACAGCAGGTAAAAGAATGCCCCGATACCGGCTATTACGAAGGCACTGAGCAAGTGCAATCCTGTAACCTGGTGTGGTTTCACTTTTTCGTCCATTATGGGCAACTGAAATGTCATAGCGTGCAAAGTTACAACAATGTGATAGAAATGCGGGATGTGACGGGTGCGAGCCATGTGCAACGATGTAAAATGTCTGTTTTCCCTTCAGAATGTCTTAAAATGTCCGTTGGGAGACATTTTGGTAATTGGCTGAAATGCGATACTGGTAAGGGTTTTATATGGAAATGTCTGTTTGGAGGTGGAGCAATTATTGTGAAGTTGTTTGTCTGAACTATGATTTTTATGGTTAAAGTGATTTTTGAGACTGTGGAGTGTGATACCACAAAAACCAGAGATCAGAGGGGGTGTACCGGGCTGGTACTAAAATGTCTTTTTTTTCCTCAGAATGTCTTAAAATGTCCGTTGGAGGACATTTTAAGTATTTGGTGAAAACCTTTACTGGATTGCATTTCAATAATTGAGTACTCTAAAATGTCTGTTGTAATATTTAATACGGAACGGACATTTTGTAGGAACGGAGATAATTATAGAAAAATATTTTTTCAAACTACTTTACCATCCAGGTACAACGTATCTGGATCAAAATCTATACTGTCATCCCATACCACCGTTCCGTTTAAGACTTTTGCTTTACGGCAATATATTTCATCCTTTAAGGGGCTATAAACAGGGTATTGCAGATAGCTACTGAAATCAAATTCCTTTACCTCTTTATTAGCAAAAGTAAGGAGCAGCTTATAAGGCGTTTCGTATAACACATTTGTGATTCTAGGATTCATAATTTCATTTTAATGGATCAATGGTAAAAACTTTGTTTCCTGAAACAGCCAATTGCCAGTTTGCCATTAAATCTTCATGATGGATTTCTATCCATGCCTGTACTAATTTTTCTTTATTTGAAGGCAATGAACCTTCAAGCAGTTTGCCATCTGGTAATTGATACACACCTTCCATTTCACCATATTTGACATGTATATGAGGCAAATTATGCTGCTTTGTATCTAAATAATACATCGCAATAATTAAGCCGTAAAACATTGATATAACTGGCATAAAACAAATTTAAAGCAAATAAATGAAATTGCTACATCACTATAGTTGCTAAAGGGCTCAACAGAATGTCTTAAAATGTCCATTGGCAGACATTTTAAATTTTTGGTGAAAACCTTTACTGGATTGCATTTCAATAGTTGAGCAATCTAAAATGTCTGTTGGAATATTTAAACGGGAACGGACATTTTGTGTGTGTTGAATTGAGCTGCCTGGAAATACAACAACGGTGCAAGATACTATTGGTAGAAGTGGTTTACCAAAAGAAGATGTGCACAGTTCCACGGATCGTAGTGTTCCACAAGATTGTTTTGCATTGGTGCTACAGACGCCGTCTGGTGCATCCCCTGCTCGGAGAAGTTTCACCCACAAATGTTCGGAACCTATTTTCTCACAAAATCGGCCCTTCATTTCCTTACTTTCTTTTGCATGCCCAAAAGAAAGTAGGCCCTTTGGGCTCGAAAAAGGCAGTCGGCAGCTATGACAGCTGCAGCCGACGAAGCTTTGTGCAGGCAGCAGTACTACTGTTCTTCCAAACTAAACGATTCTACCTCATAAGAATCCGTCCAAAAACCAACAAAAACATCAAACTACAGGTTCCGAATATCGAACAGCTGAGGACAAACTTTAAGCTTCAGCCTTTCAAATTCCGGTCGGGAGACCGGCTACTTTGGGTAGGCACGAGTCATCCTATCGGAAGACTGCGTGCCAGTGGAAAGGACGTATTCTTTATTCCATCTTTACCAGTTTTTCAGTTGTTATTATGGCACCGGTTTCATTTGTTACCCGTGCAAAATATATTCCATTAGGCATTTTTTTCAGGTTTACTTGTGCAGCATTGCCCGCAATTTTCTCCGTAGCAACCAGCTGGCCCATATTGTTGAATACTACAACCTTTGCGTTTGTTTGCTGTGCAGTTGTAGTCACATTAAAGATACCTGTGGAGGGGTTGGGTGATATGGTAACATCCCCGACGTTAGGGGTTTCAGGCACATCAAGAGGATTTAAAATGACCTTGAACAGCATAGACATACTGCTATTTAGGTCTTCTTCATCAAAGTACAGGTTGCCCTTTTTATCGAATATAATATCATTGGGGCTATTGATATGAGAAGTAGCGGCCACTGTACTGTCGCCACTGTAACCCCATACACCGTCACCTGCCACTGTAGTAACAATACCCGCTTTTGATATCTTCCTGATCTTTGCGTTATTACGTTCAGCAAAATACAATTCACCATCGGGGCTGAATGCAAGGGCATCAGGATAAATAGCTGCATCACTAATGCCAACGCCATCAGCAGGGTTGGTTCCGTTACCTGCGTAAAAAGAATAAATGCCTTTGTTGTCTATTTTAACGATAAAACTATCGTCGCAGGAAATATACAGGTTGTCTGCATCGTCTGTGATCAACCCTAACGGATGGTCTATAATGGCCTGGCGGGCCGGTGTGCCATCGGCAGTTGATGTGCCGAGGCCGGCATAACGAGTGATAATGCCCGCAGGGGTTACCTTAGAGATATAACCATTGGTAGTGGAGCCATACATCAAAAAATCGGCATGTGCTATATAGATATTGTTTTCCTTGTCGGTTGTTATGGCGCTTATTGGCCCAAGATTTACAGTAGTTGCGGGCACCCCTTCCCTGTAAGCAGTTGCGGTATCGCTGCCCGCTACCACAGTAATAATGCCGTTTGTAGATATTCTCACCACCATGCCCCATGCCATAGAAACAAGTATATTATTGTTTATGTCATTGGTAAGGTACATGACATTGAGCATTGGCGTAGTATCTGCACTCGCACCCGATACTATTGAAAATGCACCCGATACTTGGTTGAGAAAGTTATTGGTACCGTTGCCTGCAAACCGACTTATGATGCCATTGGCAGCTATTTTCTGGATAACTTGAAAGCTCCAGTTGTTCAAATAGATATTACTTGAGCTATCCATTGTCATACCCCATGGAGCACATATTGTTGCGTATTTGGCCGGGCCGCCATTGCCTACAGTATCACATACACCGGTACCGGCAATCCTTACCATCATCTGTGCATTTGCAGTGCCGCAAATAAATATAAACACAACTAGGAGCAGGTTTTTTAGGTTCTTCATATTGGGGGAGTTTTATATAAAGACACGATGTATGAGTAAAAAGGTTGGTAGCCCGCAGTATATAGTTGTCGGATAGTAGTTAATTGTTTTTATCCGTAGAATGCCTGGCGTGGGAAGTTCTTTAATTTAGCTGCATAACATTGAATGGCGTTCGCAGAACGGATTTTATTGGCTAGTTCCAGATGTCTTTCAGAACATCTAGAACATCGTGGGTTTTAGGACGAAGCAAACGCTTCGACCAGTTGGGGGTGGGTATATTCTTTATTCCATCTTTACCAGTTTTTCGGTTGTTATCACGGCACCCGTTTCGTTCATCACCCTGGCGAAATATATTCCGTCAGGCATTTTTTTCAGGTTTACTTGTGCAGCATTGCCAGCTATTTTCTGTGTAGCAACCAACTGACCCATATTGTTGAATACTACAACCCTGGTGTTTGTTTGCTGTGCAGTTGTGGTCACGTTAAATACACCGGTGGAGGGGTTGGGTGATATTGTAACATAACCGACACTAGGAGTTTCAGGCACATCAAGAGGATTTAAGATAACCTTGAACACCATAGACATACTGCCATCTGGGTATTCTTCATCAAAGTACAGGTTGCCTTTTTTATCGAATATAATATCATTGGGGCTATTGATATGGGAAGTAGCGGCCACAGTACTGTCGCCACTGTAACCCATTGCACCGTCGCCTGCCACTGTAGTAACAATACCGGCTTTCGATATCTTCCTGATCTTTGCGTTATTACGTTCAGCAAAATACAATTCACCATCGGGGCTGAATGCAAGGGCATGAGGGTAAATAGCTGCATCACTGATGCGAGCGCCATCAGCAGGGTCGGTTCCATTACCTCCGTAAAAAGAATAAATGCCCTTGTTGTCTATTTTAACGATAAAACTATCGTTGCAGGAAACATACAGGTTGTCTGCATCGTCCGTGATCAACCCTAGCGGCTGGTCTATAATGGCCTGGCGGGCCGGTGTGCCATTGGCAGTTAATGTACCAAGGCCGGCATAACGAGTGATAATGCCCGCCGGGGTTACCTTAGAGATATAGCAATTGGTAATGGAGCCATACATCAAATCGGCATGTGCTATATAGATATTGTTTTCCTTGTCGGTTGTTATGGCGCTTATTGGCCCAAGAGATACAGTAGTTGCCTGTACCCCTTCCGTATAAGCACATCCGGTATCATTCCCTGCTACCACAGTAATGATACCGGATGTAGAGATCTGCACCACCAGTCCCCACGCTAAACTGACGAGTATATTATTATTCCTGTCGGTGCACATGTACATAACATTTTCAAACGGTGTGGTATCTGCAAGTGCACCGTTTATGATACCATCATCTGTGCCTGGTATCCAGTTACCCCAAGTGCCGTTGCCGGCAAACGGGCCGATGATGCCGTTGGCAGCTATTTTCTGGATAACATTGTAGTTCAAGTTGTTCAAATAGATATTACTTGAGCTATCCATTGTCATACCCCATGGAGCGCATATTGTTGCATCCTTGGCCGGGCCGCCATTGCCTTCGGTATCACATACACCGGTACCGGCAATTCTTACCATCATCTGTGCATTTGCAGTGCTGCAAATAAATATAAGGGCAACTATGAGGAGGGTTTTTAGGTTCTTCATATTGGGGAGTTTTATATAAAGACACGAGGTGTGAGCAAAAAGGTTGGTAGCCTGTAATATATAGTTGGTGGATAGTCGTCAATTGTTTTTTATCTATAGAACGCCGAGCAGAGCAAGTTCTTTAATTTAGCTGCATAACATTGAATGGGCGTTCGCAGAACGGATTTTATTGGCCGGTTCCAGATGCCTTTCAGAACATCAGGAACATCGTGGGGCAGGCAGCAGTACTGCTGTTCTGCCAAACTAAAGGGTTCTACCTCATAAGAACCCGCCCAAAAATTCACAAAAATATCAAAAATTGCAGGTTCTGAATAGCAAGCAGCTAAGGACAAACTTTAAGCTTCAGCTTTTCAAATTCCGGTCGGGAGACCGGCTGCTTTGGTTAGACACGAGTCATCCTGTCGGAAGACTGCGCGTTAGTGGCTTACGGCAATTTATTAGTGTTGGCACAACACCAGCATTAAACTGAATGCGTAGTTGAAACGTCGTTAAGGCAAGTAAAAAGTATCCTTCTGGTGGTCTGAAATAGAATTGAGCTCGAGGCAAGTGCAGTCGGTTTGCATAATGAGTTCGTGCCAGGTAAAGGGTAATATCTCCAGTCTTACCGGGCCTATTAATTCTGCTGTTTGTATTTCTGTGTCGTTTACGCTGCGCCAGTTGAGGGTGCAGGTGCCATGCAGCAGATAAAATATCTCCGGCTTCTTGGTGAGCGATAAGCCTTTGTGGTAATGCCTGCCGCTTACAGTACCTGCCTTGCGGAAAATGATAAGGCTTTGCCCTATACGTTCATGGTAATACTCGGCCGTATAACCCCTGTCGTCACTTCCTGATATATCGAGCCTTGTAATTTTCATGTTCTGTTTTTTATGCTTGTATAGATTCTGGTTCGCCACCGGGCAGTTTCACGTCAAAGTCCTTTATAGACTTTGTTTCATCGCCCTTTATTTGCACCAGTCCTGCTGCTGCCATTTGTCGCAAGCGCCAGCCCAGGTAAAGATCGCCCGTAGGGATACTGAACTTAGTGAGCGCCTGGGTAACTATACGTGCGGCCTTCTGGAATTGTTGCGAGCAAAAACTAATGAGTTGACTATCGTAATAGTTCTCGTCTTTAGACGATAGTTTTTTACCACCCTCGTGTGTGCGTATGCCTTTATTTTCTTTTACCAGTTTCTGCCATTCATCGCCATCTATCTCCACTTCGGATGGCGTTACCAGGCGCGCCAGTTTACGAGCTTTTATTATTTCCTTAGGTATTACCTCGCTAAGGCTTTTGGGGTAGAATACTTTGCCTTGTATATCTAAAAAAGGAAGGTTAGCAATATTGACAATATAGAAACGCTCTTTGTGCTTGGACAGGTAGGGCAGTACCCAGTGGTATGCGCAAACATCGGCAGGGATAGGTGCCATCCAGAACCAGGCAACCAGTTCATCGTTCTTGTACATGGCGTGAGACAGGTCGAGGATACGCTCCATGTCATCTACCTGTATCTTATCTTTTTCTGCGGGTATCACCTGCTGCCAAAAGGCAGTGCGGGTGTTGCTGAAGGGTACGCCATCTTCTTTTAAGATAGGGCCAACGTTCAGTATATCTTTCAATACCACAACTTCCCCTGCCATAGAGGGGTCTTGTGCAATTGCTTCTTTAAGAGGTACAGCGGCGAGATCGCCAACTACTATATGATAGATCATTATTACTTTTTCCGAACGGCAAAAATAGGTGGATATTGACAACTTTTCATGTAATACCAATTCGACAACTGATTTTGGTATATTTTGTATGTAGTGGAAATCGATTTGCGGTAGGGGGCGCATCTACGAAGCGCATTATGATGATGCTTATTTTTTCTGCAAAGCTGTAGCCCTACAGGGCAGACCATCATAACCTGATCAAATTAATTGTCTAAATAGCATAATTGCCTGTTGGTGTACTACTGGCCTATGATATCATAGAGGAAATCGGTGGTGAACTGCCCGGCATCGCGCCACCGTTTATGGGTACCCGGGCCTGCAAACAACGGATTGAAATGCCTTTGCAACTCATGTCCGTACCCCTCGTATAACTTGAGCGTATTGGGTATGTGCCTTTTATCGGCTTCGGCGTGGATGGGTATACTGCCGTAGAACGAGGATTTGCCTGTGGCCTGAACTATACGGTCTTTTGTGCCGTGCACGCAAACAATGGGTACGTTGTTGTTGCCGAGCCATTCTAAATTAAAAATAGCCCCCCAGTAACTGATGACTGCTGATACGGGTTGGTAGGGCAGGGCTTTCTTTATTTGTGCTTCCGGTATATGCGCTATCTCCCCCAATTGCTCGTTAGTGCTGTATACCGCTTGCAGAGCAGTTATTGCACCGGCCGAGATGCCGCCAATAATGATCTTATCCGGATCGATATTGTAATGGGCCGCATTTTGGCGGAAGTAGGCTATTGCAGTACGGGCATCTTGCACGGCATAAAAACAACTGGTCAGTAATTCATCGAAATGAGAAACGGGATTGTACTTGCTGAGCCTGTAATTGATGGATACACAGACATATCCCTTTTGGGCGTATAGTTTGTTCCAGAACCGCATGCTATGGTCGGTTTTGGAGCCGTATTTAAAACCGCCGCCGTGCAGCCATATTATTAGCCGCCTTTTTGTTGCTGTATCGCCCTGTGGCTGGTAAAGATCAAACTGGTAAGCTTTTTCATACTCCACCAGGCCCGGGTGGTAAGACAAGTTCTTTTCAACAGTAACATCAGTAAATACATTGGACCTGTAACGCTGCATGGATTGGGAATGAACGGTAGTTGTAAAACATAAAAGTACGCAGCATAGGGCGCTTTTGAGCATGAGGGAACTTTTGTTGTATATACGAAGGAAAGTAGGCGAGAGATGCTGCCATGCTTTCATCGAATCCATGTTTTATAAATTTCCCTTCATTTCAGCCAACGAATCTTCAAGCCTGCGTTGATTTGCAAAAGTACTGGTTAGATACAGTGTTTCCTGGAGCGCGTTATATTCGTTAAAATCCAGGAGAACAACCTTGCCTTCCGGTCGAGAAAGTATAAAAGATTTTTTATGTTTATTTAGTGCATTAAGGAACTTGTCTGGGTTCTTATTAAATTCACTGAATGCTACTGTTTTCATATATAAAGGTTCATAACAAATATAAGGATTCCCTGTATATTGTGTTCGCTGAGTCTTCATTTACTAATTTTGATTAGCACTAGAAGATTAATAATAGGTATGACAGGAAAAAGAACAACAGAATATAAAGCCCAATCACTGCAATCATTGCTGCAATATGTATCGGTGCATTCGCCCTATTACAAAACGCTGTTTGAAACGCATCATATTGATAGCTCGACCATCCATACTGTGGCTGACCTGGTGGCTATTCCGCCCACCAGTAAGGAGGATGTACAGCGATATAATAGCGCCTTTTTGTGCGTGCCCCAGCGCGATGTAGTAGAGTATGCGGCTACATCGGGCACACTGGGTGCACCGGTAACTATTGCACTTACAGAGCGCGACCTGCAGCGACTGGCTTATAATGAATACAATTCGTTTGTAACGGCTGATGGGTCGGCTGATGATATTTACCAGCTGATGCTGACGCTAGACCGGCAGTTTATGGCAGGTATTGCCTATTATTCGGGGCTACGCATGCTGGGGGCCGGGGTTATAAGGCTGGGGCCTGGTGTGCCCTCGCTGCAATGGGAAACTATAGAGCGGCTGAAGCCTACTACCATTATAGCGGTACCCTCCTTCGTTCTTAAACTAATAAAGTATGCGAGTGAAAATGGTATTGACATCAATGCATCATCTATAAAAAAAGCAATTTGTATAGGCGAAAATATAAGGAACGCTGATTTATCACTGAATATACTGGGTAAGAAGATCACAGATGCATGGGATATTAAATTGTATTCTACCTATGCCTCAACCGAGATGCAAACCGCGTTTACAGAATGCAGTGCAGGCATGGGTGGTCACCATTTTGAGGAACTGCTGGTAATAGAACTGCTGGACGAAAATGATAAGCAAGTGCCACCACATACTCCTGGTGAGCTGACCATTACAACCCTAGGAGTAGAAGGCATGCCCCTGCTGCGCTATAAAACAGGTGATATCTGTATGTATTTTGATGAGCCCTGCACTTGTGGAAGAAAAACCTGGCGGCTGTCGCCAATACTAGGGCGCAAGCAGCAGATGATAAAATTTAAGGGAACAACATTATACCCCCCTGCACTGTTCGACATACTGAATGAGCGGGACGAGATAAAAGAGTACGTGGTAGAAGTATATGCAAATGAAGTAGGGCTGGATGAAGTGTTGATATATATAGTACCAGCCGATGAAACCGAGGATTGCGACCGCAGTATAAGAGCCTACCTGCAAGCCAGGTTGCGCGTGAGTCCGTATATAAAATACATAGCTGCTGCAGACATGCAAAAAATGCAGTTTCCTGAAAACGCACGCAAAGCCGTTAAATTTTTAGATAAAAGGGCTAAAAATTAATAGCGGTAATAAGTTGGCGTAATTTTAGTGATGTTACGGGTTAAGCACATTAATTAATACATTTACCCTTCATTAATACTTGCAATAAAAATATCTATTTGCCCATGATCGTAATTGGACAAAGCACACTGTCGGTTGAAGATTTTGCTGAACTGGTTTTTAAACAACAAAAGATCGCACTGCATGGCGCTGCTGTTGAAAAAGTGGCCGCCAGTCATAAATTTTTAAAAGAGTTCTCTTCCAACAAGCTTATATATGGCATCAATACCGGTTTTGGGCCCATGGCACAATACAAGGTTGAAGATGCCAACCTGCTGCAATTGCAGTACAACCTGATACGCAGTCACGCATCGGGCAGTGGCAACCTGATGCAGCCCCAGATGGTAAAAGCGCTGATGGTAGCCAGGCTGAATAGTTTTATGCAGGCACGCAGCGGGGTACATACTGATGTGCTGGAACTGCTAAAAGAACTGATCAACAATGACATAACCCCTTGTATTTATGAGCATGGTGGAGTTGGGGCCAGCGGAGACCTGGTGCAACTGGCCCACCTGGCGCTGGTATTGATAGGCGAGGGCGAAGTGATCTATAAAGGCGCTGTTTATCCTGCTGCTGAAATATTGGGCAGATATCAACTTAAACCTTTGTCCATACGTATAAGGGAGGGGCTTGCACTCATCAATGGCACATCGGCCATGACTGGTATAGGGATGATGAATATTGTGCGTGCCCGTAAACTGCTGCACTGGTCGGTAGTATTGTCGGCTATGATAAATGAGGTGGTATCTGCTTACAGCGATCATTTTTCTTACGAGCTGAATGCTGTGAAACACCATAAAGGTCAAAACAAAGTTGCGGCCATGATGCGCCGCATTCTGAAAGGCAGTGGAATGATACGGCAGCGTGCTGACCATCTCTACAATCCTGAGCACCTGGACCGGGAAGTATTTGAGGATAAGGTGCAGGAGTACTATTCACTGCGCTGCGTGACCCAGGTGCTGGGGCCGATTTATGATACTATAGAATATGCAGCAGGTGTAGTAACAGATGAACTGAACTCAGTGAATGATAACCCGGTAGTGGATCATGAAAATAAAAACATTTACCACGGGGGTAATTTCCATGGCGACTATGTATCGCTTGAGATGGATAAGTTGAAGATAGCCATTACGAAACTATCTATGCTTTCTGAAAGGCAACTGAACTACCTGCTGAATAACAAGCTGAATGAGAAATTTCCGCCATTCCTGAACCTGGGTGTGCTAGGGTTGAATTTTGGCATGCAGGGTGTGCAGTTTACTGCTACATCGACCGTAGCTGAGAATCAAACATTGTCGTTCCCTATGTACGTGCATAGCATACCGAATAACAACGATAACCAGGACATAGTAAGCATGGGCTGCAATGCCGCGCTTATGACCAAAAAAGTAATTGACAATTCTTTTGAAGTTCTGGCAATACAGATGATGGCAACCATGCAGGCAATAGACTACTTGCAGTGTACAGAAAACCTGGCACCAATATCTGCAGATGTATATAATGAAGTACGCAAGATATTTCCAAAATTTGTGGAAGACATGCCTAAGTATAAGGACATAACCAACGTGAAAGAATATTTGGAAACAGCTGAAAATATTATTCCGCAAGACCTATGAAGTGCGCACTGGTAACCGGCGGATCGAGAGGTATAGGCAAAGCCATATGCATGAAAATGATGGCCATGGGATATCATGTGCTTATCAATTATCGTCAAAATGATGTTGAAGCCAATAATGTACTGCAAGAAATAACGGACAACGGCGGCAGCGCTGAATTGCTAAAATTTGATGTGGCGGACAAAGAAGAGGTACAGCAAATTTTAGGGGGCTGGATAGATACAAATACCGACCAACAAATTGAAGTATTGGTAAACAACGCCGGCATACGTGACGATAGTTTGCTGGCCTGGATGACAGATGAACAATGGAATGGGGTAATGAATACCAACCTGAATAGTTTTTTTTACACTACCCGGTTGGTGCTCAATAGTATGATGATGAATAGGTACGGAAGGATAATAAATGTTGTTTCTCTTTCGGGCATTAAAGGTATGGCTGGGCAAACTAATTACTCTGCCGCCAAGGCGGGCGTTATAGGCGCTACTAAAGCACTGGCGCAAGAAGTAGGCCGACAGGGCATTACAGTAAATGCTGTAGCACCCGGTTTTATAAAAACGGATATGACTGCAAACCTCGACGAAAAAGAATTAAAAACGTTGATACCGCTCAAGCGCTTTGGCCTGCCTACAGAAGTTGCATATGCTGTAGGTTGCCTGGCTGCGCCTGAGGCTGCTTATATAACCGGGCAGGTATTGTCTGTAAACGGAGGGCTATATACATAATGGACCTTACGTTGCCTATATCAGATGTTGTAGCACTTTTGCCACAAAGACCACCATTCGTTATGGTGGATAGTTTGCTGTATGCAGATGTTGAAAGTTCAAATTGTACGTTAACAATACTGGCAGATAACATTTTTGTTGAGGAAGGAAAGTTTAATGAGGCTGGTTTGCTGGAACACATAGCGCAAACAGCAGCTGCAGGGGCAGGTTATAATGCAGCAGTAAATAACAGGGCAGTCACAGTGGGGTATATTGGCGCTGTTAAAAATTTTGAGATAATCGATTTCCCTAAAGTTGGTGACAGGTTGGTAACAGAAGTAAAGGTTGCCAGCAGGGTATTTGATGTACTGGTGATAACCGGGATTGTAAAGTGTAATGGAGCGCAAATTGCATCGTGTGAAATGAGGGTGTTTACGCAAAACAGTGCAGTGTAATGGATGTGCGGCAACTACATAAGGATGTATTTGTGATAGCTGATAATATACTATCGCCTATTGGCAGTACGACTGCAGAAAACATTCTGGGCCTAAAAAATGGTGAGAGTGGCGTGTGGCAGCATAGCAATACAAACATATTGCCTGGTACATTTTCAGCATCGCTGTTCTCACCATCGCATATATTTTTGGAGGAGGAAGGAGATTATACAAAATTTGAACAATTGCTTATTGCATCTGTAACCGATGCAGTAAGAGAATTATCAGAAATTGTAAGCAGTGAGCGTACTTTACTCATCATATCATCTACTAAAGGCAATATTAGTTTATTGGAAACAAAGGCACATAGCGCTGGGTTATACCAGCGCATAGCGTTGTATACATCGGCCGGTTTGGTAGCAAGGCATTTCGGGTTTGTGAATACGCCAATAATTATCTCCAATGCCTGCATATCTGGTGTGGTAGCAATTATTACCGGCATGCGTTTATTGCAGTCAGGCGACTATGATCATGCGATTGTGGTAGGTGCTGATGTTATATCGAAATTTGTTTTGTCCGGCTTTGGCTCCTTCCAGGCGCTCAGCAACGAGCTATGTAAACCGTTTGATAAGGACAGGAAAGGCATAAACCTGGGTGAAGGGGCGGCTACGGTGGTGCTATCGAATATGGCAAAGAATAGTGACGATCTAAAAATATTGGGCGGAGCTATTAGTAATGATGCTAACCATATATCGGGGCCATCGCGCACAGGTGAAGAGCTTGCATGGGCCATTAATGAGGCATTGACTGAGGCTGACCTTACAAATTCTGATATCAGCTTTATTTCGGCCCATGGCACAGCCACGTTGTACAACGATGAGATGGAGGCAAATGCGATCAATATTGCAGGTATGCAAACAATACCGGTAAATAGCCTGAAGGGATATTATGGGCATACATTGGGTGCCGCAGGGCTTATTGAAACTGTTGTTTCGCTGCATAGCCTTAAAGAAGGTATAATACTTCCCACCCCCGGCTTCCAAAATTCTGGGGTGTCAAAACCTTTGAATGTAAATGCACAGATGTTGAAAGGACCATTGACAAATGGTTTAAAAACTGCATCAGGTTTTGGGGGGTGTAATGCAGCTTTAATATTTGGTAAATAATAGAAACTAATTTGGCCGAACAGAAACATATTACAGCATGGTGTTCCATCTTTGATAATAAGGTGGTTAAAAATGGCACGCAACTTTTTGATGCCAAAAGTGTTGGTATAAATGAATTTGTTGTGGCTGTGTACAAACATTTACAGGTGCAGTACCCTAAGTTCTATAAGATGGATAACCTGAGCAAGCTTGGTTGGCTGGCTACAGAAGTATTGCTGAAAGATAACTTTGATAAGAGTAGCTATGCACCGACACAGGTTGCTGTGGTGTTGGCAAATGCGAATGCCAGTCTTGATAGTGATTTGAAATACTTAGAATCTGTAAAAGATGGTGCAAGCCCGGCGTTATTTGTATATACCTTGCCCAATATTGTTATTGGAGAGATCTGCATACGGAATGGTTTTAAAGGTGAGAATACATTTTATATTACAGTGCACTTTGATGCAGCTATGATACACAGGCAAGTAAGTGAAACGATGGATCACAAAGCTGCAGCTTGTATTTGTGGATGGGTAGATGTTTTGGGCGAAGATTATAAAGCTGTTTTGTTCCTGGTAGAAACCAACAAAGAGGGCATTCCATTTTCTGAAACCAATTTGAAAAAACTGTTTGAAAGTAATTAAATGAGTAACGGTGAATATACAGATGCTCCTATTTACGTTGCTGGTGCTGGTATTATCTGCGCCATAGGTAATAATGTAGGTGAATGCATTACGTCATTTGAGCAAGGCACTGCAGGCATGGGTGGGATGACCTACCTAAATAGCCTGCATAAAGAGCTGCCAGTAGCTGAGGTGAAGCACAATAATAAGGAGTTGGTGGTAATGGCTGGTATGACTGCAAGTACCAGTCGTACAGCATTGCTCAGTTGTATTGCAGCCCGTGAAGCGCTCAGTGATGCAGGTATTAAGAATATAGACAGTTTACGCTCAGGTTTTATCTCTGCCAATACTGTTGGCGGCATGGATAAAAGTGAACATTTCTTTGAGGCATTTGCTGTAGACAGGAATGCAGGCAGACTAAGAAATGTAAACAACCATGAGTGTGGCAACATTACTGAAATGGTGGCTGAACAGCTTAATCTGCGCGACCAGGTTACTACCATCAGTACGGCGTGTTCCTCATCAGCCAATGCTATATTTTATGCTGCCAGGCTCATTCGCCATGGCCTGCTTGATGTGGCGGTTGCGGGTGGTACAGATGCACTTACAAAGTTTACACTCAATGGGTTCAATACCTTGATGATACTGGACAAGGAATATTGTCGTCCTTTTGATGATACTCGTGCCGGTCTTAACCTGGGTGAGGGTGCAGGGTATGTAGTGCTGGTATCAGAAAAGGTAGCTGCATCATTGCCGCATATCTATTGCAGGTTCAGCGGTTATAATAATAGTAATGATGCCTATCACCAGACCGCCTCATCTCCCGACGGTACAGGCTCTTACCTGGCTATGCAGGGCGCTCTGAAAAAAGCAAAATTGCAACCGGCCGATATTGATTACATCAACCTGCATGGTACAGGTACACAGAATAATGATAATGCAGAAGGTACTGCTATAACCCGTTTATTTGCACCCCATGTGCCGCGCATGAGTTCTACAAAATCTTTTACCGGGCATACCCTTGGCGCCAGCGGTGGCATAGAAGCTGTGTTCTCTGCGTTAGCTGTAAAACATGGTTATGTATATCCCAATCTGCGCTTTGAAGCGCCTATGAAAGAACTGCAGCTCACACCCGAAACCAGCTTCCTGAAGAACGCACCTCTGCGACATGTGCTATCCAATTCGTTTGGGTTTGGGGGCAATTGTACATCACTCATTTTTTCAAAGGCTTAAGATGAAGATATACATACACTCGGCCACTGCAATATCTCCGCAACATACCTTTGATGGCGCGTTGCTGGAAGATCTGGTTACTTATAATACCAACCGTTTACAAGTTATAGAGCCACCCTATCAAGACCTGCTGGATACTAAGCTGATACGCCGCATGAGCCGCATTATACGTATGGGCACAGCTGCTGCTATAAAATGCCTGAGGGATGCAGAAATAGATCAGCCTGGCGCCATAGTAACAGGTACAGCATACGGTTGTCTTGAGGACACAGGTACGTTTTTAACTAAAATGGTAGAGCAGTGCGAAGATCTGTTGCCACCTACGCCTTTCATACAATCGACCCACAATACAGTGAGTGCACAAATAGCCCTCACATTGCATTGCCATGCATACAATAACACGTTTGTTCATAATGGCTTCTCTTTCGAAAGCGCCATGCAGGATGCTGTTTTGTTGCTACGGGAACAGGAAGCTGATAATGTACTGGTAGGTAGCGCTGATGAACTTACAGACATCAGCTACCAGATTTTAACGCGCCTGGGTTTATACAAAAAACAAGCAGGCAGCAATCTTGACTTATTCAATACCAATACAAAAAGGACTATAGGAGGTGAGGGTACTGCTTTCTTCCTTCTTTCTCCAACGCCATCTCAAGATGCAGTTGTATTAGAAGGAATGAATACTTTTTACTTATCGGAGCACGCACAACTTTCGCCAGAACGTATAGCCGCTTTTCTTTCAGTGCATAATCTGTCTGTGGAGGATGTAGATGTTGTTATAGACGGCAGTAACGGTGATGCCATAGAGGATGGCTTATACAAGTTTCTACAACAAACTATATTTAGTGCTCTGCCTGTTATCCGTTACAAACATCTCTGTGGCGACTACCCTACCGTATCGTCATTTGCTTTATGGTTGGCATACAGCATCATAAAAGCCGGCAAAGTACCATTCTCACTTCATGTTAAACAACCTTCAGCAAAACGAATACTCGTTTGTAATACCTATCTTAACAAGTATTGTTCATTAATGCTGGTTACAAAATAGCAGAACTATTCATGTTGAGGGATGATCTTTATACCATACAGGAGCTAACTAACGATGGCAGCACCGTCAATGCCACCATCGCATTAAATGCGGATCACAAGATATTTGATGGTCACTTTCCTGGCCAGCCGGTACTGCCTGGTGTATGTACTATGCAAATGGTTAGGGAGATACTAGAAACAGTTCTTGGAGAACATTTAAGACTTTTCCGTAGTGGTAATATCAAATTCATTTCACTTATAGTTCCAACAATTACCCCCCTGGTACACATCGTCATGTCTTATAAAATTATTGATGATAAGATAACTACAACTGCCAGCGTGATGGTAAATGACGTTGTATGTTTTAAATTTCAGGGAATATATTTCCGCAACTAAGATTTCCAACTTATTAACGGCTATACTTATGGTCATTTAAATGCACCTTTCTGTAGGTCCATAGCTGGTTTCATCATGAAATTGTAAATACGCTTAATTACAGAATTTATATTGCAACTATACCTTTAATATATTCGTAAATTAGCTGGAAATAAGCAATAACGTGAGCGAATTGCCAAAACCAAGGGATGAGAAAGAGAGACTTAAAGCCCTTAAAAATTATGCAATACTTGATTCATTAAGCGAGGAAGAATTTGACAGGATAACAGAATTGGCATCGCTGATCTGTGATGTCCCTATTTCATTAATATCACTGGTTGATGATGACCGGCAATGGTTTAAATCTAAAGTAGGTATAGATGTATCAGAAACTCCGCGTGGTCTTGCTTTTTGCCAATATGCAATATTGGATACCGATACACTTGAAGTAGAAGATGCTACCCTGGATGAAAGGTTTAAAGCAAATCCATTAGTTACAGGTGATCCCAATATTCGTTTTTATGCGGGCCATCCTTTAATTGATCCTCAGGGGTATGCTTTGGGTACAATTTGTGTAATAGACCAAGAACCAAGGGTGTTGACTGGAAAGCAAAAGAGAGCTTTACAATTGCTGGCCAAAGAAGCTATGAACCTCATTGTTGAGCGGCGTCAAAGGGCGGAGCTTAAAAATTTTGAAAGCTTATTCCAACTATCTAACGACCTGATTTGTGTAGCAGGTATTGATGGTTTTTTTAAGAAAATAAATCCAGCATTCGAGAAGCTTCTAGGATGGGATGCAGATATATTGCTAAGCACTTCCTTTTTAGACCTGATACATCATGATGACCTGGAACGGACAAAGCATGAATTGCAGCTTTTAGCAGAAGGGTATAACACGATCAACTTTACACACCGTTTTAAAACAAAAGATGGCAACTACAAAGTATTGCAATGGGTAGCAACACCCGAACCTTTAACGGGAAACTTGTTTGCCATAGCCAGGGATGTGACTGAGGAAAAAGAGAAAGAATTGCAACTTGTACTGAGCGAAGAAAGAGCAAGAGCGTTTTTTGAAAATTCGCAAGGCTTTATGTGCACACACGACCTGCGCGGCAAATTTTTGTCTGTTAATGGTGCAGGTGCTACTATACTGGGATATACTAAGGAAGAGATATTGCAACGTACTTTATTTGATATTATACCGGTATCAAGGCATGCGTCTGTTGAGATCTATTTAACCGAAATAGCGCAGAATGGAAGGTTTAGGGGGCAAATGGTTACCCAACATAAAGATGGAACTTACCGCATTTGGATGTATAATAATATCTTAGAAACAACATCTGATGGCGACACGTATGTAATAGGCAATGGTATTGACATTACAGAAAGGCACCAGCTGGAAGAAGATCTGAAGAGAACGAAAGAGACACTTGAGCAAACCAACAAAGTTGCCCGTGTAGGTGGCTGGGAAATGGATGTTAAAAAACAAAAAATTACATGGACTTCAGTAACCAAAGAAATTTATGGTGTAAGCCCTGACTATAAGCCCCAATTGGAAAGTGCACTTAACTTTTATAAAGAGGGAGAAAGCAGGGATAAGATCACTGAAGCTATGAACCTGGCTATTAGCGAAGGACAGCCCTGGGATATTGAATTACAGATCATTAATAAACAAGGTAAAGAGTTATGGGTGCGTGCCCTTGGCACCCCAGAGTTTGTGAATGGCATTTGCACAAGGCTTTTTGGCGCGTTTCAGGATGTTGATAAAGCTAAGAAAGCAGAGCTTGATGTTACCCGTTCCCGTAAACTATTGAATGATGTATTGCAGGCAGCTTCTGAGATCAGCATCATTGCTACCGATACCAATGGTACAATAAATGTCTTCAATGCAGGCGCTGAAAGAATGCTGGGCTATACAGCGGGAGAAATGGTAGGTAAGCAATCACCGACTATTATTCATTCTTCTGATGAAATGATTGCCAGGGGTAAAGAATTGACAGCAGAGCTAGGCTATAAAGTTGAAGGTTTTAGGGTGTTTACTGAAAAAGTTGACCTAACCGGGTCAGAGCAACGTGAGTGGACATACATAAAAAAAGATGGAACCCAAAGGACCGTATCGCTTGTTTGCACAGCCATCCGCGATATTGATGATGTGGTTGTTGGCTACCTGGGTATAGCGACCGACATCACTGAAAGAAAAATCATAGAACGTGCATTAACTACTGAGAAAGCAAGACTATCAGCATTTGTAGAACATGCACCTGCTGCAGTGGCTATGTTTGATAATGACATGAAGTACGTGGCTGTAAGTAAACATTGGATGGATGATTACCGCCTTACCGGGCAAAATATTATCGGCAAATCTCATTACGATGTCTTTCCTGGTATAACAGAGGAGAGGCGTGCATTGCATTCCAGGATCTTACATGGTTCGGTAGAGCGGAAAGATGAAGAAGAAAGCATTGTATCATTAAATGATAGTAGCGAGGCCCAATATGTTGCGTGGGAAATGCGCCCATGGTACCAGTTTGACGGTAGTATTGGCGGCATGATGATGTTCACACAAAACATTACCTCTATTATAAATCAAAGAGAAGAATTAAAGGTTGCTAAAATACATGCAGAACAGGCCAGTGTTGCAAAATCTGAGTTTCTGGCCAATATGAGCCATGAGATACGGACACCACTCAACGGAGTTATTGGGTTTACAGATCTTGTTTTAAAAACCAATCTGAATGAGACCCAGCAGCAATATTTAACTATCGTAAATCAATCTGCTAATGCCTTGCTTAGCATTATAAACGATATTCTGGACTTTTCTAAAATAGAAGCAGGTAAACTAGAACTTGATGCAGAGAAGTGCGACTTATACGAAATGAGTTGCCAGGCTACGGATATTATTTCTTACCAGGTACAGAACAAAGGGCTCGAAATGTTATTGAATGTTTCGCCCGATCTGCCCCGGTTCATTTATGCAGATCCCGTAAGGCTAAAACAAATACTGATCAACCTTTTAGGTAACGCGTCTAAGTTTACGCAAAAGGGAGAGATCGAACTTAAGATAGAAACGCTATCAACCCACGGCGACCAAACTGCAATACGGTTTAGTGTAAGGGATACCGGTATTGGCATCAAACCAGAGAAGCAGGGAAAAATATTTGAAGCCTTCTCGCAAGAGGATAGTTCAACCACCAAGAAGTATGGTGGTACTGGTTTAGGATTAACTATTTCAAATAAACTGCTGGGATTGATGGGTAGCCGTTTACAACTGGATAGCAAACTGGGTGTTGGCAGCATTTTTTACTTCGATGTTACGTTTAAATCTGAAATGGGTGAGGCGATCAATTGGGAAAATATCGACAAGGTCAAAAATGTTCTGGTAGTAGATGATAATGATAACAACCGGATGATTGTCTCCCAAATGATGCTGCTCAAAAACATCCAAACCACTGAGGCCCGGAACGGTTATGAAGCGTTGCAGCTTTTAGCCAGCGGTGCCCGTTACGATGTTATTTTCATGGACTACCACATGCCCTTTATGGATGGGTTGGAGACGATAAGGAAAATTAGAGAGAGTTTCTATGCAACCTCTGAAGAGCAGCCCATTATTATGTTGCACAGCTCGTCTGACGATGGCCTGATCATTAAGGCTTGCGATGAATTGAAGGTGAGCAAACGGTTAGTTAAGCCCATAAAAATGCAGGACATATACAATGCCCTGTCCCGGTTGCACAAGAAGGATAAAAAGGTAGCGGAAGATGCCACTCACCAATCAGAGATCACCTCCGGCCAGTTCACTATATTGATTGCCGAAGACAATACTGTGAACATGTTGCTAGCCCATACCATTGTTAAGAAAATAGCACCTAATGCTATTGTGCTGGAGGCTAAGAACGGTGTTGAGGCTGTAGCCTACTGTGAGAAGCAATTGCCCGATCTGATATTAATGGATGTACAGATGCCCGAAATGAACGGGTATGAGGCTACTCAAAAAATAAGATTGCTGGAGACCAGTAAACACACACCTATTATAGCCCTCACTGCAGGTAATGTAAAAGGAGAAAAAGAAAAATGCCTGGCTGCCGGCATGGATGATTTTGTAGTAAAACCCATTGTGGAAGAAATACTCGCAGCCGCCATAAATAAATGGCTGGATACAGATGCTCAAAACCAGGAAGCTGAAGACCCACTCGCTGCTACCGGCGAAAACTCACATTTTAACCTAAATACGCTTAAGACCTATATTGGTGATGATAAGGAAATGCTGAATAAAGTGCTGGACCTGGTAAAGATAGAAATGCAGACATCTTTAACCGCATTTACCAAAGGCTGGGAAGATAAAAACCTGGCTGCACTCAACAGCGCCGGCCACAGGTTATATGGCACCGCCGCATCTTCTGGTATGGTGCCCTTGTCAAAAATAGCTAGGGAATTTGAACACCTGACAGTTTTGGACGGAGAAAAGATAGAGACTTTGCTACAAAATGTGCAGGATGAAATAACTCAGGTCTTTAATATTATTAAGATGCTTTGATTAGTGGAGTGACTCTTTTAAAGAAATAAGGCCATCTCAAATCTTTTGAGATGGCCTTATTCTTGTTTGTGGAGCCGCCGGGAGTCGAACCCGGGTCCAAACACATGCCCAATAAGCTTTCTACATGTTTATTCCTTTATTTGATCTTGGAAGCCTGCCGGAAAAGGACAAACCTACCTGCTTCCCAGCCACTTTGATTTTAATGCTTGCAGCGTAGCAATACAAGCCTTATCCCATTATTTGTTTGATTGGGCGGCGGGGACTGCAATGGGCAGCATTCCCGGCGGCCATAATGGATGCGTTAATCTCTGATTAAGCAGCCATGGCGTAGTTAGATTCGCCAGTTGAAGTTTGAGCATTCAGATTTACGTGCTAATTACACAACGCACGACATGCTTACACCTACCCTGCCTTATGCTGTCAAAACCAGTCGGCCCCGTTACATAAAATGTAGCGGTAAGTAGTCTTCACATTTACTTAAAGAGCTACTGCAAATTTACAAAATAAAAACCGTTATACATCAGCGCTGCGATGTTATAACGGTTTATTATGAATGATCTTGAATAGATGTTATCCTTCTTCAGTAAGCGCCTTCCACAGCATGTCTTTTAGCTTATCTATACCCTGGTTGGATAATGACGAGATAAAGATGTGCGGAACATCTTTCGGCAATGTCTTCGCTATTTCTGTTTTTAACTCATCGTCCAGCATTTCACTTTTGCTTATAGCCAGGATGATCTTTTTATCCAGCAGCTCGGGGTTAAACTGTTCCAGCTCATTGATCAGTATGTCAAACTCTTTTGCATGGTCGCTACTATCTGCCGGTATCAGGAACAAAAGGGCTGCATTGCGCTCTATATGGCGCAAGAAACGATGCCCAAGACCCTTGCCTTCTGCTGCACCTTCTATAATGCCTGGTAAGTCTGCCATGCAGAAAGACCGGTTATCGCGGTAGGCCACTATACCCAACATGGGTACTACAGTTGTAAATGCGTAATTAGCTATTTTGGGTTTGGCTGCACTTACTACAGATAGTAAGGTGGATTTACCCGCATTAGGGAAGCCCACAAGGCCCACATCGGCAAGTACTTTCAGTTCCAGGTTCTTATACCCTTCAATACCCATTTCGCCGGGTTGTGAGTATTCTGGTACCTGGTTGGTAGCTGTAGCAAAGTTTGAGTTGCCCAATCCGCCACGGCCGCCATGCAGCCATATTACTTCCTGGCCGTCTTCAAGTATTTCAGCTTCTATCTCGTCGGTTTCCTGGTCTTTGGCTATGGTGCCCAATGGCACCTCTATGATCACGTCTTTACCAAAGCGCCCTGTGCATTTATTCTTGCTGCCGTTCTGGCCATCTTCGGCATGTACGTTCTTATAATAGCGCAGGTGCAGCAATGTCCATAATTGGCTGTTCCCTTTAAGTATTATGTGGCCACCACGTCCGCCGTCTCCGCCGTCGGGTCCTGCCTGTGCATCAAACTTAGTACGGGCAAAGTGTGTGCTTCCTGCACCACCTTTACCCGAGCGGCAAAATATCCTTATATAATCAACAAAATTTCCTTTCTCCACAATACTTACGCTGGTAACAGGTATTTATCTATTTGTTTGGCTAAAAGCCTGAATGTATCTTCTATTGAGTTGTCACCTTTCACACGTTCCAGCTTTCCTTGTTCAGCATAATGGCTGGCAACTGCTGCAGTTTTGGTGTGGTATTCCTTTATACGTTTGGTGATCACTTCTGCATTATCATCAGAACGGCCCGATGTAGCCCCGCGGCCTACCAGGCGATCTATGAGTTGCTGTTCAGGCACTTCAAGAGACAATACCAGGTTTATAGATGTGTTTTTAAACTCCAGCAGTTTGTCCAGGGCCTCTGCTTGTGCCTTGGTACGCGGGAAGCCATCAAATATAAAACCACGTGCATCTGGCAGTTCATCTATCTTACTGCTTATCATTCCTATCACTACTTCGTCTGGTACCAGTAAACCCTGGTCCATGTATTTCTTGGCTTCTACACCTAGTGGTGTATGCCGTGTTACTTCATCACGTAAAAGGTCGCCGGTAGATATGTGCTGCAATCGGTATGTCTTCACAACATTTTCCGATTGGGTGCCCTTGCCACTACCCGGAGGGCCGAACAAAATCAAATTGAACATAATTGCAAAAATATTTTAAACAGCACAAAAATAACCATACCTGCGAATAAGCAATGAAAAATATGATAATAATAACATGCCGGGTAGGAGAACGGTCAAATATATGCCATTCAGCGGCTAAATAACAATTGTTTGTCTGTGCCTGTAAGCTTAATACTTTCTCCCGGTTGCATGTTGCCTATCGTTACGCTGCCTATGCTGTATCGCACTAATCGAAGCGTTGGGAATCCCACTGCCGCTGTCATTCTCCGCACTTGTCTGTTCTTGCCCTCAGTAAGTGTAAGGGACAGCCACGAGTCTGGTACGTTTTTCCTGTAGCGTATGGGTGGGTTACGGTCGGGTAGCAAAGGTGGTGCAGATAACAACTCTGCCTCTGCGGGTAGGGTGGTGTATTTTTTACCGTCAATAGTTATGATAACACCTTGTTGTAAATTTTTTATTGCTACTGCATTTATCAATCCTTCTACTTGTACCAGGTAGGTACGTTTGTGTTTGAAAGAAGGATCGAGCAATTGATGTGTGAGTGCTTTATCGTTAGTAAGTAACAACAGTCCTTCACTGTCATAATCGAGCCGGCCTACCGGGTAAACATTTTTTGCAACATGGGGTAAGTAGTGTGCCAGCGTTTTTTTATCACCTTCTTCAGAAAACTGTGAAAGCACATTAAAAGGTTTGTAAAAAATAAAATAGTCGAACATACAAAACGGTGATCGTTGAAAGAGGCTGCAGGTAAGGCTTCCCGGCTATACAAAAAAAACCCGGCAAGTGTTGTGAACTGCCGGGTTTCTATAAAGGATGGGTTAGTAAGTACAATCCTTACCACAATATTAAAAATAATTTTGCGACTAAAAAAAAATCTTCAAACTTTTTTATAGCGATGTTGAAAACATGTGCACAACCTACGTGGCTATGAGGTTACAAAAAAGGAAAGAAAATGAATTTGTATTGTCATGCAGGCCGCATAAAATAGACTGATTACTGTGTATATACTGTGCTGCATCTGTATAAAAAAGAGTAAATAATGTCTGTCATACACTGTGCAAAAAATAACCCCGGCTATTGAGCCGGGGCGTAATAAAATATAAACAAGTGCTGTACATTTTTATTTAGGAACAACATTCTGTTTCGCATGGTGTGCTACCAGTCTTTTTCCATTCTTGCAGGTATGCCCTTTTCTTTATTCAGTTTATCCTGTAATTTCTTTTCTTCGTTCTGCAATGCATTCAGCACCTGGTCGGCTTGCTGCTGTGTCAGCTTGCTGGGCTGGCTTTGCTGCTGCTGATCTTGTTTGTCTTTATCGTCCTTATTGTCTTTGTTCTGCTGGTCCTGGTTTTGCTTGTCTTTATCCTTATCTTTTCCCTTATCGTCCTTGTTCTGTTTTTGTTTGTCCTTGTTTTTATCTTTCTTATCGTCTTTTTTCTGGTCTTTACTACCACCGCCACCTTGCTGTTGCTTCTTCAGCATTTGCTCCGCGTAAGACAGATTATATTTGGCATCAAGGTCCTGTGGGTTGTTGCGCAATGTTTGCTTGTAGCTATTTACAGCATCTTCCCATTTTTTTTCGGCCATGTAGGTATTACCTATGTTGTAGTTTACGCCGGCCTTAGCAGTTTTATCTTTAGTAGCGTTGGCTGTGGCGGTCATTACTTGCCGCGAGGCATCAAACTTCTGCTGCTGGTAAAGTGAGTTGCCCAGGTTAAAAAGGCCTGGGGTATAGTTTGGGTTTTTAGTCAATGCTTTCTGGTAGTCTGCAGCCGCATCGTTGTATTTTTGTTGTTCATACAATTTGTTACCCTGCCGTATCAATGCATCGGCCTGGTTTTGCGCGAGCGCTGTACTGCCGCAAACGCCAACTAGAACTATAAATAAGCTGATGTATTTTTTCATGCTGTCTTTGCTTTCAATTTTGTTTTCGCTCCTGGCAATAACCACTCAATAAGTAAAGCAAGCAAGCCCACTGCCAGGAAGTACTGGAAATAGCTGGTGTAATCTGTAAATACAACTGCGCCCAGGCTTTTCTGCTCCATGCCATCCATCTCCTTCACCAGCTTGTTGGCTACCTCGTCTGTGTTTTGCAACAAACTATATGTGCCATGCCCGGCAGTAGCTATTTGTTTCATCTCGTCCTCGTTCAGTTTGCTGATGACGGGCTGGCCGTTTTCATCCAGCTTCACAGATTTTGTGGCAGGATCAAATATAGTAGCGCCCTGTGGCGATCCTATACCCACTGTATGCACTATTACCCCGGCATCGGCGGCTTCCCTGGTTTTGGCAATTGCCTTTTCATCGTGGTCTTCCCCGTCCGATATAATAATGAGGGTCTTATACTTTCTTTCTTGTTTAGAAAAAGATTGCATCGCCATATCTACAGCGTCGCCAATCACAGTACCCTGTGTAGGTACCGACTCAGGCCCTGCATTCTGCAGCATCATTTTTACCGCACTGTAGTCAACCGTCATAGGTACTTGCAGGTAAGACCGACCTGCAAACAATACCAGGGCTACCCTGTCGTTCTGCATCTTGTCTATAATGCGCGATATAAGTTGCTTGGCCCGTGTAAGCCTGTCAGGCTGCAGGTCTTTTGCCAGCATACTCTTGCTTACATCCAGTGCAATAACTACATCTACGCCCTTGCGTTGTATTTTTTCTATATGGTCTGCGCTTTGCAGATTGGCCCAACCAATAATAATGGCGCCCAGCGCTACTGCCAGCAAAATAAACTTGAACGTATGGCGGCCCGGTATAAATCCCCGTATCTGAGAGGCAACCAATTCTTCATCACCTATTTTTTTCAATTTGCTTTTACGCCAGTAGAGCATCCATAAAAACAACACTATAAACACCGGCAATACGCCGAGTGTAAACAGGTAAGACATGTGCTGAAATCGAAGCATAATATATAATAGTGCGGTTGCAAATTTAATTAAAACTACCAATTGCCCTCGCCGATTGCAAACGCAATGAAATGTTTTTGGGAATAGGTTAACAAAAAAAGCATACTTGGCTGCAATGTAGCATGTTTTCAGGCTTACAGGGTCAAAATACATTGTTCTGCACCATCGGAATACTGTTGTTTAGATGGCTTTTCTGGTTGTAAAATTGATTGGTAATAGGTCTGTTTACTATGCTGGACGCCAGCTTACCGAATAGCTGATTGCTATTACAGCCTTATCCGTTAATTTCGCTGTCTTAAAAAGACAACAGTATATGAAACTAGTAACCTATGTAAGCAATGGCGGACAGCAACTTGCTTTTTACATCAACAATATGCTATATGCTACCAATACTGCCAACCCCGAACTGCCAGGCAATATGAAAGCATTGCTAGACAACTGGGAGCTGAACATAGGCCTGATGCGTACTACTGAGGCAGATATAAAGAACGGCAAGAATACTACGGCACAAGCCATTCCCTACAATGCGGCTCACATTATGGCGCCTGTGCCACACCCAACCTCATGTCGCGATGGTTATGCCTTCAGGCAGCATGTTGCCGCTGCCCGCCGCAACCGTAAGGTAGATATGATCGCCGAGTTCGACCAGTATCCTATATTCTACTTCACAAATCATAATGCCATACAAGGCCCGGGCGAAATACCGGTGATGCCGGACCACCTGCAAAAGCTGGATTTTGAACTGGAAGCCGCAGTGGTATTGTGTAAGAAGGGACGCAACATAAAGGCTGAAGAAGCTGACCAATATATAGGTGGGTACATGATAATGAACGACATGAGCGCCCGTACCCTGCAAATGGAAGAAATGTTGCTGAACCTGGGCCCGGCTAAGGGTAAGGATTTTAGTACGGTAATAGGCCCAATGCTTGTTACGCCCGATGAACTGGAGCAGTATCGTGTACCTGCCAAGCCCAACCATACAGGTGCCGCATACAACCTTAAAATGACTTGTAAGGTAAATGGTATAGAAGTGAGCGCAGGTAACATGGCCGATATGGACTGGACATTTGCTGAAATAATAGAACGCTGCGCATATGGGGTAGATGTGCTACCCGGCGATGTGATCGGTAGCGGTACTGTAGGCACAGGTTGCTTCCTGGAGCTTAACGGCACCGGCAGGCTCAACGATCCTGCTTTTAAGGATCAGTGGCTGCTGGATGGCGATGTGGTAGAAATGGAAATAGATGGCCTGGGTTTACTCTCCAATACTATTGCAGCCGAAAAAACAGATTGGAGCATACTAAAGTTAAAAAAGCAAGCTTAATTGATAGCGAAAGGAATAGTGAATAAGTAAGGCTGTCTGATAAAGGCAGCCTTACTTATAATTGCTCACTTCAACCAGGTTCATGTCAGGATCGCGAAAATATATAGAGGCTATCTTTCCCGTAGCGCCTGTCCTTTCTACAATGCCTTCCAGTATATCAATGCCTTTGGTACGTAATTCTTCAAGTACGTCTGTTACCGGTGTATCGCTAATAAAACACAGATCTGCAGATCCCGGTGTGGGGTGGTTGGCTTTGGGGTCTATCTCTTTCCCTTTCTGATGCAGGTTTATCTTCTGTTGTCCAAACTGCAGTGCTTTCCTGTTCTCTCCAAAAGTAATTATAGTCATACCCATGATGTGTGCATAAAACGCACAAGTTGTGTCCACATCAGCCACCGTAAGTACCAGGTGGTCCAGCCTGTTGATGATCATACTGCAATTTACAAGTTGACCCGGATAATTTTGGGATCCTTAATGTAAACGATATTTTAATTGTACCTGCATGTAATTACGATCTATATAGTTATTACCAGCGGAAAGTAAATTATTAGTGCCTATGCGGTAACTTACCCCACCTTTAAGACGTGTGGTTACCGCATAGTCTGTTTTTAATAAAAGCCCTATATCTGTCATCGGTGCCACCTTTTCTTTGTCGTTATAGATAACAGTAGTCTCGTGGTCCTCCAGCAGACGTTGCAGATCTGCACCAGCCCCTACAATTATTTTTTTAGAAACATTATAACCTGCTACGGGCGAAAATTGTAAGTAATTAAGCGGCGTTGTATTGGTTGTGTTGGTTACGTTGTGCACCGCGTTTGTGGGACCATAGTTTGACGTACCATTGCTCATTGCTGTGGCGCTGCTATTGTTTATATACCCCATTGTAACCTCAATACTCATTTTATTACTTATCCTTTTGTCGGCAACTGCATTCAGGGCGTAACCAGCATTTAGTGTGCCATAGTTAACGCCACCACCTACACTAATATTTATATTCTTCTTTACAACCGCAACTTCTTCCTTTATTGATGGCCCGGGCAGCGGTAATGCAACAGATTTTTGCTGAGGAGTTGCTTTTTTATCAACCTGTGCAAATTTTTCAGCCAAGGTTGTTTGTGCTACAGCGCTGTTGCCACTATCGTGTGATGTTGCAGGGGCTGCAGCCATGTTGCTTGCTGTATTTTTGGTGATACCAGCATTGACCAGTAATTGGTTGTTGTTTGTTTTTTTAGTTGTTACGGTAAAGGTTTTACTTCTGTTTGCAGATGTAATAGCAATAGTGTTTTGTGCTTTAATTGGTGTTGATGGGGTAACAGGGGCTGACGTTGCTATTTTGCTGGCAGTGTGTTGGTGAATACTTACAGTAGTTATGATTTCTTTCTTAGACAATAAAAGACTGATGCCTACCATGCAGACAAGCAACGATGCTGCTATGCCAGATACTTTATAGACAAACAGTATGGTACGTTTCTTGTGTCTTGCATCAGCAAGCTGCACGGTTAGTTTATCCCAGTCACCGGGATCGTATGTAAAAGTGGTCTGTTTCAGTTTTTCAGCCACAAGCCTGTCAAACTCATTGTTGCTCATAAAGCTTGTTTTTTGTCACTATCAATTGTTGCAATGTCTTGCGTGCATGATGCACATGCCAGTGCGATGTGCCGGTGCTCATGTTCAGCAATGCCGCTATTTCATTGTGGGTATAGTCTTCAAATACAAACAGGTTGAATACTGTTCGTGTCACAGGGGGTAATGACTGCAGCAGCGCTATCAGATCATTCGTATTTATGTTGCTTATGGCATCGTTATAAACAGCATGATTGGTATTATCCTCTATTACCTCTTTATGTATGGTCTGATTACTTTTTTTAAATTCACTGCTTTTCAGATATTCAAGACAAGTATTTACCATTATTTTCCGCATCCACCCTTCAAACGATCCTTCATTCCTAAAGCTGCCTATAGACATGAAGATCCTCACAAAACCGTCATTCATCAATTGCTTTGCATTCTGTATATCCTTAGCATAGCGCACACAGACAGTAAGGAATATGCTGTAGTATTTTTTATACAGATACTCCTCATATAACCTGTCTTTTCTCAGGCAGCCTTTTATTACTTCCTGCTCGGCATACTCAGCCATGGTTTTATACTTCCTGTCATTGTACTACTAAATTTAAGACGATGTTTTTATAACTGATCCAACACATGCCCTGCCTGCCATATATATGTTCTTAATTCAGCCGGTATCTGCGATGTATCTGCATTAACATCCCACTTTGTTCTTACGTCATTAGCTGTAGCCCAGAGCCGTATTACGGCCCCATCTGCACAACCTGGGCACCCTATCAAGCTGTCGCTAGGGTGGTTGAGCAGGTATGCCGGAAAGTTGTCAATGAGTTGCTTTGCAATAACATAGAGACTATCAGGCTCCTTAGCCAAGGCAAAGGGATTAGGGGTCATGTAATAAGACTGGTCTGCGAACAGCATATTATTTTGCAATAAATAGAATTGTCCGCATACCATTGGTGTCACGCACATTGGGTTGTACCTGCCAAATATCAGGCTATCAGGTTTGGGTACAGGGGCTGTTGTTTCTTTTTTGCAGGCCGATAATGCCATGATAGCCACCAGGCCAACCATTATTAATGGTTTCATAACTTTTGATGAATTACTTGTTTATATAGAAGGATATAATGACCGGAACCTTGGGTAAATGAGAAAAAAAATACGCTAACGGTTTTGCGCCATCAATGCATATGAGATAAAGAATCCCTCACCTGCTGCATTTGCGCTGTATATATCCTTATCTCTGCAGGGATCTTTGTGGTATCGATGTTTATATTCCACGTAGTAGTATCATTCTTATTCACGGTGGCTATATAAAGATATAATGCAGGCACATTTGGGGTAGCGCCAAAAATAGTATTAGGATGTGCCAGCAGGTATTGCGAGAAACCGGTGACCAGGGGCCGAACTAGTGTGTATGCTTTATCAGGCATTAGTATCGAAGAATCGAACAAATTATTTGCCCACGTGTTCAGCATACTATTCAGCATCACAGAGTCTGTGAAATACCTGGTCTGCTTATATACCCGTGTTGTATCAAAAAAATAGAAGGTATAGGATGGTATATTGTTAGACATGTGCGGCCGGTCATATTCACCAAATACAAACTGGTTACTGACCAAAACAGGGGCAGGCATGCCATCATTACCGAAAGAATTTATTGTTGCTGTTTTCTTGGTGCAAGATGTAAGTGTGAGTGCTAATAAGCAGATAGTGGCCAGGTTTTTCATAACTAAGATTTGTTTTCTGTTCTTTAGTATAGAAGGAGGCAACACATATAATCTTGGGTCAGGCGAACAATATTTTGATAAGGATATACCATTTGTGCGTGAATGAACAAACCTGCTGGCGTAAGCGATAGTGCTTGTACCAGCAGGTTTGTAAATCAAAACTCTTGTTTATTTAAAGCCTAGGGTATGGTCTACCTGCCATACATACTGCTTTAATTCCTTCGGTAGCTGGCTGGTATCCATGTCTATATTCCATTTCAACGTGTCCCCATTTACCAACGCTTCCAGGTGTATGTACACGCAGACATTAGCGCCTATTGTAGTATCTGGAACATGGCTGAGCAAGTACGATGGAAAGTTGTCCTGCAGCAGTTTTGCTTTTGCATATACACTATCAGGCAGCGGCACCGTATAGTAGTTTATAGGTGGTAGCAAATAAATACTGTCCATGAATACATGGTCATTGTGTACTGCAAAATAAACACCTTGTGGCATTGGGGTCAATGCACAGGGAAATGCCCAGCCATACAGGAACCATTGTGTATTAGACACAGGTTGTGTGTTGTCTTTTTTACAAGAGGTCGCCATTGTAATGGTTAGCGAACAAATTATTATTACCTTCTTCATGGTCTGTTAAGGTTGTGCCTTATATAGAAGAGGATATAGTGGTGCCAAACTTGGGTAAAAGTAGAAAAAATATTCTTTTGTATTGTTCATTTTATTGTTTTTCATCGCTTTCTTCTCCTGTATCCTTGTCCACATGCCTGTATTCCGATCCTGGAACTGTCTCTTCCTTCGCATGCTTTCGTCTATGTTTAGCATGGAACGAAAAATTGTCAGAAATGCCAAAGTTTACCTGCTGGCCAAAAGTGAGTTGTACACTTTTTGAGTTTCTTGTTTCTGAATAGTCGCTTTTTGAGTGCATATTTACGTAGTCAACACCACCGAAACTAAAATTAAGTGCAAGGCCTTTATATATTTTAGCCCCTACTGCCGGGAAAATTTGTACCTGGAAACTGCCGGTGGACGTAGGGTTGGATCCGTAGTAATAACTATTAACTGGCATGTAGTTACTTAAGAGTGGGTAAAAGTATTCGGGTTGGTTATGCAACTCGCTGGATAGGTAGGACATATTTGCTTGCCCATACAAAAAGAATATTTGACCCAGGTCTTGTGTATAACGGAAGAATCCTCCTGCAGACCAATTGATCGTTATGCTGTTGCCAGAAGCATATTCATACCCGGAAATAGGGCCTGCGTTAAATGGTACATAGCCATTCGTTGCATCCTCAATATGGCTATAGCTAACCTGTACACCTGCGGTAATGTGTTTATTAAACTGGTACCCTATGCCTGGGGCCACACTCCAGCTTGTATTTGTGCCTTGTGGGTATTGGTAAGGGTCGGTATTGGAATTTTGCGATAGGCCGGCAGTTCCATATACCAACCAGGTATGTGGCTGTGCAGATATTGCAGTATAATAAAACAGGCTTGCAGCTAACAGAATTGATTTTTTCATAGAATGTGTTTTATTGTTTAATAACCTTTTGGCTGTGCAGTATTTTACCGTTATCGTCTGTAATAATAAGTATATAGGCACCCGGGCTGAACCTGTTTATATCAATTGTCTGTACGGTTTTGCTATCTGCACTTTGCGTTACCAACAATTGCCCCATTGTATTTAAAATGCGGATGGTTGTTTTACCCGCAGACGCGTCTATACCAGATATAGAGACAATATTGTTAGCCGGATTAGGATATACAGTTATACTGCTTGCTGCAGTAACGTTGGGTACGGCAGTGGCATTATATGTTTCGTAAGTATAGCGTGCAACATAATAAGGGACGGTGGGGAACGTAGTACCATTACCATAATATCCCTTTGTGATAACAGGGTTGTTGTAGTTATCGTATTGCACTATATACTTAATAGGTGTTTGGTTGACGGTACTTCCTGTATCAACAAAACCATAGACAGAATCTAGAAGCCCCATGGCCGATACGTGAAACTGCAATGTATTTACGTAGTTAACACCATTTTCAAAAGCGGTATATTTTTCGAAAGTATAAAAACCCACTCCACCGGTATAGCCAAAAGAGTCTATAGAAGCAGTGGACCACTGGTTATTACTAAAATCAATGTAATCCTCTTCCGAAGTTTTTAATTGATTTAATGTAGTATAGGTATTTATATACTTCCTGGAGGGAATGGTAGTTGAGTTGCTATAGTCAAATGCGTCCACCTGAGTAAGGTTACCGGAACCATCGTAAGTATAGGTATTTACAAATTGTACCGTAAGAGGGGAATTTATGTATGTTGAATCTGCGACGAGTTTGTTTTGGACATAAACAAAAATGCGCTTAGTCTGTGTGTCTGCAACACCGTTTAATACAGAAGATAATACCAGGTTAAGGATGTTGTTTTGGCCATTGTAGCTGGCAGCAGTAATAGTAGTATTACTACCCGAAATACTTATGTTGTTGGTAATGTTATCGCCATGGTAGGTTACATATTGCTGGTCTAATAATGAAATACTACTTCCATCATTATTATAATTTCGTACTGTGTCAGCAAATACGTTGCACGGCTGGGGGGCATATACGCCATTTATATTCCCATATGTGTCGTACCCATACGGATCGTA
>Ga0207067_10014_pt2 | contig 59473 bp, 55 predicted proteins | sample Alteio_BWMinCont_25_FD_153484 | JGI IMG/M metagenome (GOLD analysis project Ga0207067, IMG submission 153484) | Enriched cells from forest soil in Barre Woods Harvard Forest LTER site, Petersham, Massachusetts, United States -... | ecosystem: Environmental > Terrestrial > Soil > Temperate forest >...
CGGATTGACCAGGGATATACTCCAAGAAAACCTCTGAAATGACGCGGAGCGGCAGCCTCTATCGGGACAAGAATGTAAACTGCACAAGATACGAATAGCCCTCGAGCCTTTTAGCCCCTTATGTCCTCCGGCAGCTCCCCTTCCGACGGTTCTGAGCTTAGAGGCGGCACCAAGCCAGCGCGCTCGGCCTCCTCCTGGCCAACTACAACGAATGGAACAGGGACAAAACCTTTCCTCTTATACAGCTGCACCATTTGATGCAATAAATTGCGGAGCCAGGTCCCGGGCCAGATGCCGCTGGCTTTCGAGATCATTGATAGAGTTTTTAAATCTGCAACGAAATAACGCGCCGAATGGCGCACGGTTTCATTTGAAGACTCATCCTCACCGGAAAATTTTGGCGGTCGGGGCATAGAAAATCTTAGACGCTGCTCGCATAACCTCCGCTAAATCAAGCGTTAACTACGTACATCAGCGTTTCTGCTCGACCATTTTACGTGCGCAGTGTACACCGGTCCACGCCAAATTACGGGTTACTCGATGTATTTCAGGACGAAGTGCTCATCCCCTCCCCTCGCTGTATTCGGCCGCCCCTACGCCTGTTCCCCCTGTAACCCGAACCACGACGCGCTCACCCGTCAAGGGTACCGTGAATCCCGCCATAACTCGCCTTCGCTCGGCCTTCCAGGCACTTATTGCGTTTCACCGCCGCTCGGCGCCCTTGACCGATTCGCTCCAATCGCCGTGCCTGAATGCGTCACTGAAATTTCAGTTGCGAAGATGTTTAACGCCACAAGGCGTTCGCAGCTGAAATTCTGCAACGAACCCAACTAGCAGCCTCAGTTGACGACTATACGCCATATGGCGTATAGCTAAACTCAGTAACGACCAGTATGAACATCAACAAAGTCATGTTTACCGGCAACCTCGTTGCCGATCCTCAGCTCGCGGAGACCTCAAGCGGAAAGTCCGTCGTCAAGGTCTCTATCGCCAACAATGACTCCTACCAAACCGAGTCCGGTGAACGTCGGAAGATTACCACGTTCATCGATGTGACCGTTTGGGGTAAACCCGCGGAGTCACTTAGCAAATTAGGAAAGAAAGGAACCAAAATCTTCGTCGAAGGCGAGCTCCGTCTCGACACTTGGACCGACGAGAAGGGCACCCACCACTCCCGCCATTTCATTCGTGCCGAAGGCTGGCAGTTCACCCAGTATCCCGAAAAGAAACCCTAAACTGCGAGTGTGATCCGGGAGTGCGCCAACACTCCCAGGATCGCGGCCGATATATAACCACCTGAACAAAAAAAGAAAGCTGATCTTAGAATGAAGAAACAACTCGTGCTTGTCGACATTGTGATAGGACTCGTAGTGGCGTTCTTAATACTGGGAATTGTGTTCCTGGAAATTCAAGACGCAGTGGCGGCACCTTTTGGCAAGTGGATGGTCGTGAGTCTCTTCGCCGCTATAATACTCATCTCGGGATGCCATGCCGCAGCGGCAGTCTGGCAGGGCAGCAGAGAAGCCGCTGTTATTCGCGCTTCTGTATGGGGTAGCATATTCGCGCTGGCCATCATCATCCCTACGTGGGGGCATTTATGGCTACGGATCTAAACCGAGAGTGTGATCCGGGAGTGCGCCAACACTCCCGGGATCACGGCCAGTATAACCACATGAACAAAAGTCCAGTAGCTAGTATGCGACATTATCTCGCAAACTCCCGAGACACTCAAGCCATCTCCGAGGGCGACGCCCTGGGCTCCCAAGCAGAGCGGCGTGAACGTTTCGCTGCCTTACGGCTCGCCATCCCCGGACTCATCACCGCCGCGGAGCTCCAGCGAAAAATCGCCTCGCACCCTGACCGCCTCAGGGCACCGAAGGAAACAGAAATTGCCAACACTCCTCAAAACCAATTCTGACACAGCATGGCCCTGCGTAGAGAACTCACTTTGGCTCAACGGTATAGGCGTAATGAGCTCACTTTTATGCGTCCCCAGCTCACCTTTGGCGTGAAGAGCTCACTTTTGGGCGTATCCACCTCACTTTTCCCCTTCAAAGTGAGGTTTCTACGCGGTCCAAACAAAAGAGATTTTGCATCCTCTACATATCGTATAAGTCCTTAACCGCAAGTAACTTATGATTAATTGAGGCATGGATAGAACCTATAGAAAAGTCTAGCTGGCACAGTTGCTGCGTAAATTTTAATAACAACGAAGTAACAAAAGAGAAAGAAGATGACTAAGCCGTCCCCTATCGTCGTTCTGTCTTTGCTTTCTTCCAAAGCAGTGAGGCCGGTAGGCCTCTATGCAATAGAGTGTCCCAGTTGTAAGCAAAGTGAGGTTTTTACGCGTGCCAGAGCGGATCTGCCGATTAGAGTTAAAAAAGTTTTGGCTACCAAAGTGAGCTTTCTACGCACCCCGGTATCTTGGCTGGTTGGCGCGGGTTCCATAAGGACAAAAGTGAGCTGGTTACGCAATCGGTGTTCTTTGTTGCTAAGTCATGGCTGCGAGGGCTTTCCAGAAGTCTATGCACCAGCAAAAGTGAGCTGGTTACGCACGCAATCTGGTTGGCTTCTGGTGACCTTGGGTCAAGTGGCTAAAGTGAGGTTTCTACGCCCTGCTTGCCACGTAACCCATTGTATGTTTGTTATTTACAACAAGGTGAGTCTGACGTACTAACCTCACTTTATGGGATCGGAACCGACGTTTTCTACCGAGATCGTACCGGTCAACGGGCGGCGGGTGTATCAGCATAATGTCCTAGCCGAGGCCAGATATCGCCTGACCATACGTGCTCAGAAGCTGCTAGCGAAACTGATCTCTGAGCTCAATCCCAATGCGGAAGATTTTCCCGAGGTTCGACTAACCCTTGACGACTTTGCCCCTTTTGTCGTCAAAGAGCGTAACGACCTCACTTTTGCCCATTTCTGCGACACGGCGCAGCAACTATTCGGTCGGTTCCTCGCAATTCAAATGCCCCTGGTACCGGGTGAGAAACATCGCCGGACCTTGATTTGCCATTGGATCAGCTCCGCGGTGCAAAATCCGAACGACAAGTCGATTACGTTCACGTTTGATAAGAAGTTGCACCCCTACTTGCTTGGTCTAAAGCGCGATTTCTTCGTTTCCCCTCTAATCTTTCTCCAGAATTTCGAAAGCACGTATTCGGTTCGCCTATACCAGCTCCTCAAGTCCCGGGCGTTTTACCGCCGGCCACAGACATTGGGCGTGGACGATGTGCGTTTCGCCCTAGGCACTATCGAGTACGACGGCAAGGGTAATGTCTTGCGCGAAAGCCTTAACCGGTACGCCGACTTCAAGCGCGTAGCGTTAATGCCTGCAATCAAAGAGATAAACGCTAAGACCGATCTGCTCATCAGTTTCAAGGAAATCAAGCGCGCTGGCACTAAGATTGTCGAGCAGCTCGTGTTCAGCACCCATTACAAAGAGGCGTCCAGTGAGGTTGAGGTTCTCCCTTTGAAGCCGGATCCGCAGATCGACATGAATTTCGACTCGCAACACCCGGAAGAGCAGGCGCCAACACCAGAAACCATCGGACAGGCTTTTGGATTGACGCGGAAGCAAACGACGGAAGTTGCTGAATTCATCCGGAATAAGGGCTTGCCTTACGTTCTGGACAAGGTCGCGCTCACGAATTCGAAGGAACGCGACAACGCGGCAACCTTCTTTTTGGTTGCCCTGCGAGACGACTACAAATGGCCAGTGAAGGTGCCTAAGCCGGCAAAGCCAGGACGAGCGGCTCGGAAGGAACCACTGGCACCGAACTACGAAGAGGCGGCACCGGCCGAACCGTACCGCAACCCGGCCCTCGCCGAAGACCTCGCCCGATGGTTCGGCTCTCGCCCAGCGACCGACCAGCGGGAATTCATCGAATCTGTCCTGGCGAGCGCCGGGTCGACGGTCGAGCGCGAATTCTACACACGCGCTGTGGGTAAAGTCTTCCGGCAGGGAAAGGTCTCGGCGCATCTGCCGGTCTTGGCCTCCCTGGCGGCGAAGGCCGGGTTTAAACGGTTAGAGGCTCCGGCTATTTCTGAGCCGGCGGTTTAAAGAGTACTCGCGGCTAAGCAGCCATTCCGTGCCACCCGAAACTTTTCCCGCCGGTTCGTCCGCCGATGGATACTGAGCGGCAGATCGTCTTTCACCGTCGTTCCACACATAAGCTCGTTGATGTCGATCTCACTCGCGCTCATGCTTGATATGGTCAGCTAGCTTGTAAACATGCACGCATGCAAACAAACAAGCATTCGCGGGTTTTGTGCTCCCCTCCCCTCCCCTCTCGGTGCGCTCCCCTGCACGTTCTGACTGAATGGAAGTAAGTTTGCGTGCTTGTAAGCATGCTGGCATGCAAGCAAAAGAAGACAAGTGGGCGGGAGTCCGGTAGCGTCTAGAGAAGCTCAGGGTGGTTTCGCGGAATGTGCTCAAATGAAAGCAAACAAGCATACATGCTTGTAAGCATGTATGTATGTAAGCAAACAAACAAGCCGGTGGGACTCCCCTCCCCTATCGGTTAAGAACCCCCTCCCCCGCTGGGGAAAGCGTGTTTTGGCACGGGGTTCACACGTAACGTGGGATCGGTCGCAGCAGGGTGGGGGACTCGTCTGAAGGATGTTGAACACCTGGATCCGAGGCCAACAAATTTGCACGCACGCCAACAAAAAAGCTTGTATGTAAACATGCAAGCATGTAAACAAACAAGCTTGTGCCAGCCAAAATTGTCGCGGTAATCAACTCTAAGGGCGGTGTCGGCAAATCAACCATCGCCGTCCATTACGCCGTCGCTGAAACGGAGAGGGGGAGACGAGTTGCCCTGATCGACTCCGACGTCCAGGAATCCTCAACCCGTTGGCTGAAAGAGCTGTCCGATTCCGTCGCTGTCTTTCGGCTCCCAACTCCGGATGACGTTATGGAACAAGCGCCGAAACTACAGGAAGAATACGACCTGGTCATTGCCGATGGACCGGCAGGCCTTTCGGAGGTGACCCGGGCAATCTTATTGCGAGCCGACATCGCCTTACTGCCTTGCGGACCCTCGACTATGGATCTGCGCCCAGCGAAAGATTCCATGCGCGTCCTAAAACAAGCACAGAGCGTACGCAACGGCGCTCCTAGGGCGTTTTTCGTTCCCAATAAGCTTCAGACTGGCACCAGGTTAACCCGTGAGCTCCTAGCGACGGCAGAAGCGCTCGGCTTACCCGTTCTGCCGGGGCTCCACCTGCGTCAAGCGTACGCGGACGCTGTCGGGCAAGGAACTGTCGTCTGGCGTATGCCCAACGCTCGGGCGGCCGCGGACGAAATCTATCAGCTCTTTAAGGCAATTAATCAATGCAACAACGGCGCAGCTTAATCGACTCGATCTCTGACGAAGAACGCGAATTTATTGAGGCGGGCAAACCCCAGCCCTCTACCGTAGCCGTCCGTCAAGAGACGCCCGCACCGAAGGACGAGGAGCCGCAGGCACCTAGAAAGCCAACCGCACCGCGGAAGGCGCCGGCAGTTACCCAGTCACCGTCGGTCCTAGTCTCACAGACCTACCGCTTGCCGGCTGATCTGGTCAAAGAACTGACCAAAACGGCCGTCGATCGTAAACTCGATCGAACGCCGCCCTGGTCACAACAAGACATCGTCGCAGAAGCACTCAAAGAGTGGCTTAACAAGCACGCAAGCAAACAAGCAAGCATGTAAGCATCTGCGATACCGGTACAAAATTATTCGCAAAATCGCCCAAATCAGGGTTAGAAGAAACGCGCGAAACGATGGTAAAGTCGGTCAGCCGAACCAGCCGGTAGTTATCGGTTACTAAACAGGAAGGGGAGGGGACAAAGCGTGCGACAGGTTCATAGAGCACCCTGGGCGGAGTTTCCAGACGTCATTCTTCACACTAATGGAGCGAAGCTCAAGGCCCACGCCAGTTACGCCGCCGCGAAAGCAGGCGACCCCGCCTCGGCTCTCCAAGTCGCCGAGGCCCTGATCCGACCCGACAAGGTCAATCTCGATTTTGATGTCATCGTTCCGGTCATCCAAACCGATGCGGCCAAACACAACGCTTTACCTAGAGCTGCCGCCTTCATCTTGGCGATCAAACTGAATCGCCAAGCTCTCCTTAATACGTACCAGACCAACGAGGTGTCTCACACAAAAGCCGACGCGGCCATCCGTATACTGGCTCAACCGCACTTCGCCGGCGTCGTCGAACCAGGCCTTCGCGTCCTACTCCTAGATGACGTTGTGACCTTTGGCTCAACAATCGCTAACCTACGAGGTTGGCTCGAACACTGCGGCGCCCATGTGGTAGGCTGTACCTCGCTCGCCTCCGGATTTGCCTCAACAAAACTAGTACCGCCCGCTGACTTGCTCGATCGTCTAGATGAGCGCCACCCGAACCATGCCGAGCTCGCCCACACGTTTGGTTTCAAACAATCCTGCTGGACCAATCGCGAAGCCCGATTCCTCCTTGAGCGCTCAGATGATCAGTTCCAAGGGCTAATCACGGCCGCACGGACGCTCTATCCCAGCCGCGAGACGCTAATCAACCCAGAAACGCAACCCCGGCAGGGGAGGGGACCCACACTTGAGTCACCCGGCCGTGGCCGTCCTGATGAGCGCCCCCCGGATCCACCCCAACGTTAGACAATGCCCCTTAAAACTCGTAGATTAGGGCTTCGTATGGACCCCATCGAAGAAATGAAGCGACTGGAAAAAGAGATTGGAGTCCGAGACCTCACCCCTGAAGAAATTCAGGCCATGTTTGATAAGAACAAGGAAGTCGAGGAGCTCGTCCGCCAACGCTATCCAGAATATTTCGCGGCCACGACCGACCAAAAAGGTTAAGCTCGGCGCCAGAGCCCTAAGACCGAACAATAAAACTGCCTCGGACAATAGGGGAGGGGAGGAGAAACCCGCCGAACTTACAGATCCAGCATCGGTCCCCGGCTTTCTCTATCGATCCCATCTAAAGCTAAGGGAAGCGTTACACCAGCTAGGCCTCGCCGTGACCGCTCCAACTCCGTCTCTAAGTTGAGCTCCGAACTGATCTCACGCATTGTCAGGGCATCCCCTAGGTTCGCCACCCGGATCCCTCGCTCCCGCGCAATCCGTAAGGCCTGAGCCGTGCCCCCAAGGAGCCGTCCCCCAGACGTCCAACAAACGACGAAGGCAACCGGAGAATCCAGATTCTGCCCGAGCATCTGCTGACAATTCCGAGCCATCAGTTTGTGAACCGCTGGCTTTGCATGTAACCCTCGGCCCACTGGGTGAAACTCTTCAGCCAGCGCAAAGGCTTCCTTCGGTATCACGTACCGTTCACTCCGGTTCCCATTAAAACCTTTCCAGGGCAGATAGATTTCTTTGGATCCTCCGGCTCGATCGGAGCCGGTCTCAAACGCAGTGTCAGCGCCTGGTGCCCCACCACTCCGCAGAACGAATCCTCCCCGCGCCAACCGCACTGCGAGTAACTCTAGGACTGCCAAAACCATGGGCGGACTCTCGCGAGACCCAATTCCCGCATATACCTTCGGGTGACCGGCCAGCATTTCAGCCAGCTTCACGTGTACCTTTCGAGCTCCTCTGCGGCTTCTTCTTCCTCCTCGCCGGAGGCTGGAGGGTAATACAGTATCGAAGTAATCCCTTTTCCATTCGGCTTCACGATATCGGCGATTCCTTGAGCAAGCTTATCGTGATATACCGGAACGTCTGGCCCACGAATCACGACCACCCCAGCCGGCCCCGACACCACTAGCACCTTAATCACCCGATCCTCATAGGTGCGTTGAATATGACCGAACATCATTCCGACCACTTTGTCGTCATCCGTCACAAAGCGCACGATCGGCGCCTTACCTTCTTGCCACGGCGTAGACGTTCCCACACCGAATTTGTCCAAATAGCTTTCCGTCTTAGTTTCCGTCATAAGGTCCTGTCAACCGATTGGTTCCGCTCCAAACCCGATCTTTCCGGCGCCCCATTCTCCGCCACTGCCGACAGAGTCTGACGTTTGCGATCGCGGCCTTTCTGGCGCCGGCCGACCGCATTCAACGCATCCAAGGCGCCCTGGCGCTCACCGCTCAAACGCTCAGCGTTATCAAACAAATATTCCTTGTCTGGCGTGTAAAGGTCCGTCCGGACCTTAGCCCGGCTCAAAGACACATAGAGTCCTTTGGCATCGAACCTCGCTCCAAAAACCACTGCATGTTGAGCCGTCACACCCTGAGCGGTATGGCTGGTTGTCGCGTACCCATGGCTCAGTCGCAAGTATCGCGGAGACACCCGATGACCCTCACTGGTTAAGAGCCAACCCTGTTCGTCCTGGCCGGCAACTACCCCAAGCTGACCATTCACTAGCCCTTCCGCGTTGGCCCGGAACAAAACTCGATCACCCGGCAACAGTTCGATGGTCGCCATTCGGCCAATCTCGAGTCTTGCGCCCGTCCTTTTGACGTCGATCAGTCTGTTCTCGCCACTGCCGGAAACGAGTTCCACCTTCTCGTTTATCAACCCCCTGACCGTATATACCTCCTGGGCGCTTAAGCCCGCGACGGGCTGCGCTTCGTTAGCCACCACGACGACGCTCCCCGGGCGGTACGTAGTCAGCTCCCGACGCTGGGCTCGCGTGGTATCATCCGGCTGGAACACCTCACGCGTTATCGCTTCACCCTGCAATCTCCCGCTCGCCTTTAGTCCGGAGCGGACTTCCTCGGTAAAAGCTCGCAACTCACTGTGTGTCGGACCAACGCCAATTAAGAAAGGATCCGTCACCGGACTTTCCGGCAATCCAGATGGAACCTGTTCCAAATACCGGCAGGCGGCCGCTCGGATATACCCAGCACCCCCTTCATGAACCCAGCCTAACTCATCCAACCCCTGGACACCTTCTAGAGTCTCCCCGCGAGCCAAAGCGGTCACGGCCCCATTGTATCGCGGATCCCGCTGACGGTTAATCCGGCCTAGACCGGCCGAAGAAAGCTCACTGTGCCGCTCCAAAGTCCGCCCAAAGTCGCCAGCCTCAACCCCCACATGCTGTCGCGTGTCACCGACGAAACGAAGCCTAGCACCGTAACGTTTTGCTATGTCCAACAACTCATGACCGACCCGGTTAGAGAGCAACCCCCATTCGTCCACGGTGATAACCGCTCCTTCCGGATTTACCCTTCCATTCCGCAGCGCGACCAAAAAATTATCTACGGTTCGAACGAGCGATCCGGTTGCTGCAGCGAGCCCTTCGACTGCTTTCCGCGTAGGAGCCAGTAGAAAGTGTCCCAGACCGGAAGCCCGTACTCCGGCATCGAACTCTTGAATCGCCGTAGTCTTTCCGGCTCCCGCCACTCCTCGCAACGCAAAGACCTGATCCCGGGAGCGTAGCAACGCTTCTACCGCGACTTTTTGCTCCGTGACGTCCATTTCCGGTCCGGACCTTTGCTGACGCCGCAACCACTTTCCCTCAACCAGCTCGCCATCAGCGAACGCTTCAAATTCATCATTGATCGGCTGAAACGAGCCGCGAGTCTCGTTAACAAACGCCACACTTTCTTGCTCGCGGAGCACATTAGCTCGCGTGGATAGAAGCCTCATCGCATCCTCGCGGTCGTCTGTCGCCACTAGTTCCTGATCCTCTCTAGCGGCGGCTTTCAGCGTGGACAAACTCACGGCCCCTAACCCCCGGTTCAGCGCTTCGGCCAGGAGCTGATGTTCCCCGAAAGTCGCAGAACGCTCTCCTAAGTGCTCTCGTGCGCGATCGATCAATTCTCGGGGCACAACAACCAGTTCATCGGTGACGGAACGGCCCTTCGCCCCGGCTTTCATTCGTTCCAGCTCAGCCAGAGCCTCAGCGGGTAGCCGTCCACGTTGTCGCACACGGACTTCCTCGGTCGAAATCTCCTGTAACTTCGCCGTCCGCGTCTCCTTGGCTAGAACATGGATCTCCGCAGCGGAGGGCTCGCGTCCGTACTCCTTCCGCCAAGCCTCAATCGCTATTTCGATCTCAGCCCGACGCTGGGAAAACAACGACAAGACATCTTCAGGTATTCCGGCAATTTCAAACCCTTCGACCTGGCCCCGATCGTTTTTTGTCTCAACCGTCCGGTATCCACAGCGAGTTACCTCCCGCCGTAAGGCCGATTGATACACTTTCCCGGCATAACGAATCGCCTTGACCATATTGTGGGTCTCTAGCGCATAGCGTTCTCCGGACTTGTCGAAAGTCACATTCACCACGGCACAATGGGTGTGTAGCTGCGGATCCAACGACCGCGAAGTGTCATGTTCAAACACGGCCGCACAAACGTTAGCCGTCGTCACCCGGTGCTTCGCTGCCCCTTGGCCTGTTTGCATCGCCGCTAAGCTCTCCAACTCCGTGAATGCTTCCCGTACCGCCTGGCGATGCGCCTCAATCAGCCGTTCATCGCCCCCCACCATCGCCATGATGCTCACCGACTTCTGGGCGCTACACTGGAAATCATACCCGATTATCTTGGACTCACGCTGTTTTAACTTCTCGCCACCTGGCGTCCTGCCGGCGAATAACGCCAGAAACGCTGGGTCCTCCCCCTGGATGCTACACCCAGCTACTCCTATCCGCTCCGAGGCGCGCCCTCTCCATTCACCAACTACTCGCTCTTTCTCGCTGTAATAGTCGTTGGCAGCGTAATGGTTGTTGAGCCAGCGTGCGCCGCTGCGCATTTTCGCCATAGTCCACACTGCATACCTCTTTCAGACAATATTTCCCCGGTGGCAAGCCTAAAAATGCGATACACATTATGATACGTATCGTGATATGTATCGAGCGTGGAACCCCACAAGAAACGTGCCAACCGTTCTAAGACCGCCTAAGTGGCCAGAAAAGCTCTTAGAACTAAAGTACAGACGCAATACGTCTAACGCAGTATTGCGTTATCACTTCGACCGTCTCCGCAGGAGCGGCCAACAGTGGCCGGAATTTGGCCACTTCGGGCCACCTCTTTCAAAATCACATTTGCAAAAGTGGCCAGAAGCAGCGATTTGTGGCCAAGAGAGCAAAAAGGCCGCACTGCACACAGTTAAGGGACAGCTGCGCAAGAATGTTGAATGACAAACAACCGAGCCCGCCTGCAGGCGGGCGGCCGTTCCGTTCGAAATTGCGGCCATATGTTTCGGAGATCCGAGCCTGGCGCAAAAGTGGACTAACCTGGGATGAAGTCGCTCATAAATTAACGACAGAAAAAGGATGCCCCACTGATGGATCCAATGTCTGCAAATTCCTGGCGCGCTATCGCAAGCGTCCTTTTGCAAGCGACGGGAACCCGCATAGCGCGATGGCCTCATCAACGCTGCCGGATCCAACACCTGCGCCGGCGCTACCACCTTCGGGACCTGATTTCGAAGCAATGGTCGATGAGGCCGAAGAGCTCGCCCGAAAAGAGCCCACGGTGTTTAAACGCGTAAAACCGAATCGGCCGTTATGAATTTTTTCTCAAAGCCACCCGACCAACAAAACCGGGACGAGAAAAACCATCCTCTACCAAAAGAAGATGGCCCAAGAAAAACAGCCAGTACAAACCGCATAAACAACAGTCCTTATGAGCAAAATAAAAACCCGCCTCATTACTTCTTTCCAAAGTACGGGCCGAATGGGAAGGAGCACCTTCCAACAGGCCTTGATCTCTTGGTTCGCGCACGCCGGTGTCGATTTTTCTGCCATCGACACCGACAGCGAACACAAGACTCTCTCAAGCTGGTATCCCGATATCGCAACCTTCCATCCGTATCGCGGCGAAGACGATCTTCTACCTTGCCTTAACCAAGCCGGTGGTGCTCCCGTCGAATTGATTGATTTTCCAGCTCAGGCCACGAATTCAGTCCTGACTGCGTTCAATCATTTCAACGCTCTTCAGATTTTCCGCGATAAGGCAATCCGACTCACCGTTCTGATTTTTGCGAGCGACGAACGAGCGGCTCTGACCAGTGGCGCCCAGATTGTCACCACACTCGATAACCAGGCCGATTACATCGTTGTCACCAACCCGGCCCGTTTCACGAGCCAAGTCTACTTTACAAGTAAACTCGCTGAACGCCTAAAAGACGCCCCAAAATTGGATATGCCCCGAATTACCGGTGCGACCATCGAGGCGATTGATTCCGCCAGCAAAAAGGCCCGTAAAGCGCTCACGTTTCGGGATGCTGAACCACTCCTTGAGATCGGTTCCAAATACGAACTCGAACACTGGCGCAACCGTTTGTTTGCGCAGTTTGAGGACCATGCTGCAGCCTTATTGCCGGATCAGGACCTGGTCGTGAACAAAGTCGTCCGCACCGCAGCAAAACCTCTGGTCACGGTGGACCCCTTTGCAATCTAGAGATCACAACGACGAGAGCCTGGATTTTCTCCTGGCTGGCGTGCGAGATGAGAACCAGCGCAAGCTGGTTCGGTCCGCATACTTTGCGTTCGCAAGCGGCGACCCTAACACATTTGCAGTCCAATTCGCCGTACTCCTGAAGGCGCACCTTTTAGCGCTCAGAACAGCGCCAACCAAACTGCAACGAGCGTTAACGGAAGAAAGACATAAGGTGAGCGACGCTCTAATCGCTCACCGAGCCTACTTAGAAAGTCTTTCTGGTTCGCCGCCGGCCGGTTCAGAGGCGGCCCCTAGCGCTTTGCCCGGCAGGGAAGGGGATCTGGTTGCCGCTATTTCCCAGATTCAAAACGCGATTCGCGAACAGCTTCGTGAGGAACGTAGTCTTTTGTTGGAAAGTAAGACAGACACTTCCAGCCGCGCGGAGCCGACCACCGCTCGATTAATCAACCGCTTAGCAGCACACCGAATTATCCTGGCTCTCCTATTGACCTACTGCGCCGGCCTGATCACACAGCCGCTTTTTCACTATCTGTTTACTTTCTGGAAGCATTAATATCGTCTCAATTGCTGAGACACGTGATGAAACAACGAAAGCTTTCACGTCATGCTTGAACACATCCTTCCCTTGTTTCAACGGAAGCCAAAGCCAATTCGAGAGCACAGTCCCAACCTTCGCAACGGGCCCTGGCCTGACACACTCAAGCTTTGTCAACTGTCCGCATCAGATGCAGATGCCATTACCCTTACCGACGCCAAAACCGGCGTACTAATTACCGGTAAGACTGGAAGCGGTAAAACCTCCGGACCGGGTAGGCTTCTTGCGAAAAATTACTTACGTGCGGGATTCGGTGGCTTGGTCTTGTGCGCCAAGGTTGATGAACCCAATCTGTGGCGGTCGCTTCTCAAACAGACCGGCCGAGAACAGGACGGTATTTTCTTCGGCGAGGACCCCGACTACTGCTTTAATTTCCTTGACTACGAAGCTCGCACGGCCGGTAGCGATCTATCCGAGAATATCGTCAACCTCATGATTGAGCTGGCCCGCCTCACGAATCCCGGCGGCAGAGGAGGGGAAAACGCCGAGTTCTGGCAGGCCGAACGAAAGAAGCTCTTACGCAACATCCTTGGCTTACTACTCCCGGTTGATGGCTCCGTCGACCTGCTAAGGATGAACTCGCTATTGAATTCGGCGCCACACGATTTTACGCAGGCCCGCAGTGCAGATTGGCGCTCCACCTCTAATCTTTACAAGTATCTCGTGGCTGCGGAAAAGCTGATTGACCAAAACAAAATCCGTAAACACGAATATCAATTAATCGCTGACTACTGGCTCCAGGAGCACCCCGGCGCCGATCCCCGAACCCGCGGCAATATTGTCTCAGATTATACCGGCCTAATGGACGCTTTCTTGCGCGGTAAGGTCTATGATCTTTTCAGTCAAAAAACCACGGTTACCCCCGATGACATCCTTGCAGGTAAAGTCGTAGTGGTCGCCCTTCCCGTTGCCGGTTATTACGAAGTCGGCCGCTATGCGGCCGGCCTTTGGAAGTATCTCCTTCAACGCGCCAGCGAACGACGTTCGCTGGTTCATCCGGAGACCATCCGGCCTAGCTTTATTTGGGCGGATGAAGCTCAATATTTTTCGACCACGACAGACCAAATCTTCCAGACAACGGCGAGAAGTTCGCGGGTTTGCACCGTATACTTAACGCAAAACCTCCCAAACTTTTACGTCGAGTTTGGAGGCCAAGCCGGCACTCATCGAGTCCACAGCCTACTTGGCAACCTTACCCTCAAACTTTTCTGTGGGAATGACGAGAGCGTCACCAACGAGTGGGCAAGCAAAACGATCGATAAGAGCACCCAGTACAAAGTCAACTTGAGTAACGCCCAAGAAATAGGACGCGATTCAATCGGCCTCTCTGAGCATGAAGAATTTGACTGTCCAAGCAGAAATTTTTTGGGTCTTAAATTCGGCACCGAACAGAACGATTGTATCGTCGAAGCCATCGCCTTCCAAGGTGGCCGAATTTGGTCAAATGGCCGGCGATGGATGAAGTGCTCCTTCCGCCAAAACTACTAACCCAGGCTCCGTCGCATGAACCGGCCACCATCTGCCCGCAAAAGCCCGGCTCAACAAAGCTTCAGCATAGCACTCTATACACACGTAGTTATCGGAGCGTTGCTTTACTTTGGTTGGGCTTTCGGTGTTCCGTACGTTTCGCCTTCGGTCGCCTGGCTGACCAACAGTCTCAGCCCATGGCTCAGTCCTTGGATCGATAAATTCCTCCATTTTAATAGTCCCGATTTGGAAGTAGGCATTACGCTGGCAGCGCTTCTTTTTATCTTGTTCTTGATCTGCATTCCATTCCTGCCGATGCTCGAAGGCTGGCTTATCCGCGATCGGCTCCGCAGTGGAGAGCGCCAAGGTCATCGCGTTCAAAATATCCGCTTAAAACGGAAGTCCGATCCGAAAGCCGATAAGAGCGCCAGGTAGAACCGGGAAGGGCCGACACTCGAAATTGACCGCGATATCTATGAGGACCCGTAGCGTTAAACTAGTGGAACTCGAAAAAGAGTACGGTCCCGCCGAGCTCGGCCAGGACCGCCCTGAAAATACTATCTCAGTCCTCCGGATTTCCGGCAGCCGACGGAAAGGCCTGGTGGCAACGCCTGGGATCCGACGAGACGCAGAGTTCTATTTGCATTTCCATAGACCGATCGATTTAACGGTCCCGCTAAAAGACAACCTTACAAAAACTCAACCTCCCGAATTGATAACGGGCTTGAGCGCATACGCTTCAACCCTCTCTCGGAAGACGCCCGCTAGGCCTGAAGAATCGCTCGACCGTCGTAAGCCGGAAAAAGACGTCCTCACTCGGCCCAAAGTCGATCAAATCGGCTACGATTTACCACAAAACGGTCCGGTCCATCCAGTCACCGTCGGCCATCTACCAGTAAAAACGGGTGAGGGAACCAACCGCCGACCGCACAAGTCCACCAGCATGCTCCTAGAAGAAGCACTGCAAAGCGTGCCGCTACTCGAAGCGCACGAAGTGCTCTTGCAGCGTGAGATCGCCGCTAGCCGCCGGCACAGAGGTCATAAACCTTTGGCGAAGCCTTCGGGTTCTTCGTCCCGCAGCGGCCCAGAAATAGACCGCTGAACGCCCTTCAAGACGGTTACGGACGCTCCGCCAAGCCTATCGGCCTGGTTCGGGGAGATTTTTGAGGCCCAGTTTGGGCCGAATAGCCCGCTAGAGTTCTTGCTACCGCAATGCCTTTGCATTTATATCGTTTATATCTAAAACCCGACCAGGATCTTAACTTTCTACCGAGCTGTCCCAGCCTTGCGCGATTCCGATTCTAATCCCGTAGACAGAGCTCTCGATATCGTCCGTGCTCTCCTGGAAGTTGCACGTGGTCCCAATGCACGCCACCAACATGACGCGCCGAAGATCGAGGCCGTACGACCGTACAAGCACGTCATCTTACAAGCGCTTCAGAAAACCAATCTTCAAGAAATCGCCCAGTTACTAAGTGAGCGCGGGGTCGAGATTTCAAAACCGCAGTTAGCCAGAGCCGTGCAGCTCTTTAAAAAAGAGGCTCGAGCGGAACGCGCTGGCGCCCGATCTGCTACCACACAACCGTCGATTGATCCAAAGCTCGACCAAGCTGCCGCCGAGCTCCTGGCACTTGCCGAAGGTCCCAGCCGCCGTTACTCACGTCCCGCTCCGAAACAAGACCAGTTACGCCAAAAGCGAGAGCAACTTTTAGAGGATCGTAGACAAGGTAAAACCATCCCCCAAATCGTCCAAGAACTACGAAAGCAGGGGATCAACATTTCAGAGGCTCAAGCACTACGAATTATAACCCTCTTCCAGAAAGAAGAACGAGCAGCTCAGTCCACCTACAGCCTTCCGAAGACCCTAGAGGCTCTAGCAGTCCGAGAAGAGCCTGTCAAAGACACTCCTCAACCCAAGCACGAAGTAACCAGTAAGGCGCCATCAAAGCCGACGGCCAGTGCATCTGCTAAAGCGCGTGAAGAGGATCTCCAAAAGACAGTCAAACAGGCTAGACGCTCAGCCTCCAAGGCCCAGAAAAGCAACGTACCATCTGGCAAGACCGAACGCACGAAAGAGGGCCCCAGCCGCCCGTCTCCCGATCGCTGACGCGGCGCGGGCAAAAGGGGACAGCAGGGGATCGACAGGGCTTTTTTTTCTATGCTAAGCATTACGTCAGGACCGTAATGATACAGGAGCCAACTAGCATTCAATTGCTCGGTGCGGCCGTCGAACAAGAGCGCGAAATGCTCGGCCGCCCTGAGCCGGCCGTTGCCCTGGCCTCATTGCTCGCCCGTTGGTTACTCGTCCGGAGCGACGATCCCCACATCGACGTTGTCGGTTTGTTCGTGCAGGCCCACGCTTACGTTGCTAACGCGGAGACTTTACTATCTAGCAACTACAGAGCCGACTCCGATCAAGCCACCCAAGAACCCAAACAGATCGAAGCGGGCCGAAACAACAAAGTCGACGACCCGCGCTAGGGGAGGGGACTGATCTCGGTAAGCTTGCATGCAAACATGCAAGCTTTTCCTTCACTCGCTTTTGCCCCGCGAAACTACTGACTGAGCGTACCGATACTGGGCGGCCACCGGGTCAGAAGAGTCCATCGGTACGCTGACTTCTTGATAGCACGGCCAAAATGGCAGCTCCAACAACCGGGAATACCGGTAGATCAAGGTCTTATCACGTTGTTTTACTTCGATCCAATGTGCTGGGGGGTAGCCAGCCACCGCCGATCCGTTCAGCAACGCATTCACGCCGTGGTACCAGAAGAGCCGGTCTACAACACTCACACTGGTTACCACCACAACGACCACCATACCTACCCAGATAATCCAGCGCATTGACCGTTTCATTTTTTGTTCCTGGTTCCTCAGGCCTCTTCTGCTAACTAGCTTACGCTCTCGTCGATCGCAACTCTTACTCGACCGCGCCGCACACAAAGTCACTCCTGTCCTCTGCTGGTAAACTCTGAGACAAGGTATTCTTCCGCCCGCGTTAGTTCAAAAACATCGAGTAGGTAGTAATGATCGATTCCGTCAGTTAGTCTCTTCTCGCCAATCAGTAACGGGTCGATATTTGGTGGCAGAGGTCGCGGAGACAGCCTGTACGTCCATCTTCCGCGTTGATCGGTCACCAGATATAGCCGGTGGAACTGCGAGCGCAGATCTCTGGCTTTTTGTCGAACATGCTGAGGTAATAGTCCCTCAAATGACGCGCTGATCTTCAGATCTTCCGAAAGCCCCTCTAGACGGCTCAGGAAGTAAAATATCCCTATTACCAGCCAAAGCATGGCCGAAATAAGGATAAGCGCCCAGAACCCCTCCGCCTCCTTGGGGTGGTAAAAGCGTTGCGCGTTAAATGCCGCTGTCAGGAGAATCGCTTCGGTGGTTCCGAGACTAGTCAGGAACATAGCCAGTCTCACTTTTAGCCTTTTGCCAAAGCGCCGGAAGATGCTGTCATCCAAAGACTCTCTGACCTTGGTCATCGGAAGAAAAGAATCCAGCCCGGAATAATCCTCGTTACCTTTAGCTGGGAGCAAGTAGGTTCGCGAGTGGGCGCCCGCTAGATCGAACACGGCGAAAACCGGCAGCTCGAACCCGGCGTCTTTGTCAAAGTAGGTTTGATTGAGTGCTTCTGGATAGAACTCAGGAAAAGCCGGCGCGTCGAGTTGTGCCCATTGACGTCTAAGTTTGTCTCCGTCACTGGTCCCGGCTTCAAGCGGGAATAGTTCTGAGATTGGTAGTGTCGGCTCCTCACGAGTTTGAGGTGGAGGAACAACTTGATCGCACAAGGCCCTGAGCGGCTCGGCTGCTGAGTCTGCTTGAACTTGAAAGGTAGTCATCCAGTAACGATTGCGTACTTGCTGCAAGTATGCAATAGAATTTGCATATTTGCATACTTACAGATTTGATTCACACTGGCTAAATGGCCAGCACTGAGAAGAAATATCCGTCGTGGCAAAAGCACAGGGTTTCGGTACCCATCGACAAGGAGGAATATGATGCTTTAGATCGGGCGGAGCGTTTCTTGCAAAAGCAAACCGGCCACCGCGGGCATATCCCATATACGAAGCTATTGCGGGTGATGGTGAGACGGGCGCCGCTCGACGACGAAACTGTTAAGGTGTTTCGAGAGCTCGATGATTGAGTTCAACAAAGACTAAGAAAATGGTCCTAACTGGTCCATTAGAGCCGACACGTGCTCGGCTCGCTAAGACCTTTCCAGTCGGTCCGACATGGGTCTATGAACCAAAATGGGATGGATTTCGGTGCCTACTCTTCCGCCGTGGCGCCGACGTCCACTTGCAATCCCGATCGCTCAAGGATCTCACACGAGGATTTCCAGAAATCGTTTCAGCAGCGCAGCGCATCGATCCGGACTCCTTTGTTCTAGATGGCGAGCTGGCTATCCCCAGCCCGAACGGATTCTCCTTTGATTTGTTGGTCGACCGGCTCCGATTACGGACCAACAGTGAACGCTTTCGACGCGAGCTCACCGAAACGCCAGCGATCTACGTTGTTTTCGATATGTTGGCCGGCCGAGAGAGCCTTTTAGAACAGCCATTTCGTAAACGGCGCGTCGCGCTAGAACGCTTTTTCCGAGCGGCAAGGCCCCCTTCACCGCCACTGTACCTGTCTGCCAGCACTGACGATCTCAAGACGGTAGAAACTTGGATCACTCACATTGGTCATGAACTCGACGGGATCATTGCGAAGCGCGCTGACGCGCCGTACCGACCAGGCGACGATCACGCGGCCGTGAAGATTAAGAACTATCGCACGATCGATTGTGTCATCGGCGGTTTCCGCGATCGATCGATCGGCAGCACTCACGACGAGCTTCTGCTCGGGTTGTATGACCTCGCCGGCCGGCTCCAGTACGTGGGTTCGGTCGACATCACCGCTGCGGAGAAAACCGCCATTGGAAAACTGACTCCTCGTAAGACCACACCATTCGCCGGCCGCCAACCCGGCGATTATTCTCATTGGAATACTGAACCCTCAGGACCCTGGAAACCAGTGTCTCCGCGCCTGGTGATCGAAGTTAGATACGACCATTTTACTGACCAACGATTCCGCCACGGCTGCACTTTTGTGCGGTCTCGGCCAGATAAGCCACCAACAGCCTGCCTGCTCGAAGAGTACGCGAACACTCCGTTGCTCGAAACCCTAATTGCCACCTGACCTAACGACCTTCTTAAATTCTCGGCAAGGACTCGCGTAAAGTTTCTGGATGGCTAGGAATCAGCTTCTGCCTAATGCGCCGGACCGCTCGCAGAACCGTTGGTCGCGGTCTTTCTTAGTCTTTGCTCCACCTTCTCGTACTCGCCAAGGTGAGCGCGCATTAGGCTTTTCCACAGCCGGCCGTGGTTTGGTACGAAGAAGTGGAGCAACTCGTGGACGATAACATAGTCACCAATTTCTTGATCCAAGAAGAGCAACTCCGCGTTAAAATTCAAATTACCAGCAGTTGAGCATGACGCCCATTTGTTGCGCATTGGTCGGACCGCGAGTGAACGCACCTCGATACCAAGCCTGTCTGCCCATTTGAGGACATGGTTCTTAAACTCGTCTTTGTCACGTCCCGTTTTCATGGCCGGAAGCTCTTTTGAAGGAGCCTAAACAGAGATTCCACGGTAACAGTAACCTTCTGCATATCGTCCTCCTGTGCATAAAGAGCGAAGGTCACTTCGTTGCGTATTTCGCGCAGATCGGCCTCGCTCCGCTGCCAATTTGGAAATCTAGCAAAGGCGGCAGCTACCTTTTTGCTCGTGGCGTCAGGGTTGGGGATCCCATCGTCGGTAAGTTTGCAGAGGACAAAGTACGTGAGGCCGTCGAGTCCCTTCGCTGCTTGTTCCTTCTTTCGCTCCTCGTTCTTTTCAATCTCAAGCAGCAGTTCGGCGAGTGCCTCGGCGGTGCCTGTCTGTCTGTCCTCAAAACTCTCCTGGACTACTCTAGCGCGCTCGGCCATCGCAATGAGGAACGGGTCACCGCTGTTTTCCTCGCCAGCCTTTTGAATGGACTTAACTAGATTAATGACCTTTGTACCATCTCCGCCTTGCTGTTTCTTGATGAGTTCCACAGTCTCAGCGTCGATCTTCAAAAATTCCGAGACATGCTCTAGTTGGTCTATCCCGATATGCTCCTGGACTAGCGCGTTAGTCTTTTTCTGGAACGCCTTGTCAGCATAAACCTTCTTCGAATAGGCGTTGCGGACGACGACGTAGATGGACGACAGGGTGGTGTAGTCCTCAATGAACGGTCGTAGGAAGGCATCTGGCGAGATAATCTCGTAGAGCATCTCGATCTCCTTGTATTCCTTGAAAAGCTCCTCGCGCCGCCCCTTGTCACGGAAATGTTCTATGAGGTTGTCCACGTCCTTGTCATCGAATTTCCGAGCGATAAGGGCGAGATACCCAGGGGCTTTAGTCTCCATTTTGGCCTTGAAGAGCTCTTTTAGAAGACCGATGTCCTTGACGACAGCCTTGACCTCGTCGCTGTCGAAGGCGAGCGCCTTTTCCAACTTGTCGAAAATGCCGACAAAATCGAGCACGAAGCCGTGCGGCTTAACCATCTCTGCTGCTTCGTTCTCGTAGGGGCGGTTCACCCGCGCGATCGCCTGAAGCAAAGTGTGATCGCGCATGGGCTTGTCCAGATACATCGCGTACAGGATTGGCGCGTCGAAGCCGGTCAACAGCTTCTCGGTTACGATGAGGATTTTCGGCCACTCACCGACCTTGGTGAAGTTCTTACGGATCTGCTTTTCCTTCTTCTCGTCGATGTGCCATTTTTTCAGGTGTGCGGGGTCGCTATTATTTCCGCTGAAGACGATTTCAGAATATTCCGGCGGCACAATGGCATCGAGCGCCTCCTTGTAGAAAGTGCAGGCCTCGCGGTCCACGGCAACAAGAAACGCTTTGTAGCCGAGCGGCTCTACGTTTTCGCGGTAATGATCAGCGACATACCGAGCCACCTTCCGCACCCGCTCCTTCCCTTTGAGGAAGTTCTTCAAGTTGACCGCCCGCTCGAGAATTCTGTTCAGCTCTTCGATGTCGGCAATACCTTGAGTCTCCGCGAGAGCTAAGAACTCCGTCTCCATAATTTCGTGAGGCACGAGCATGTGGTTCGGCGCGAGATTGTAGTAGAGCGGGAGCGTAGTGCCGTCCTGGATACTCTCGGCAATGGAATATTTGTGTAGGTAACCCTGGTCGTCTTCGCAGCCGAAGGTCTTGAAGGTGCCCTTGCCGTAGGCAGTTTTATCTACCGGGGTACCGGTGAAACCGATATAGCTGGCGTTTGGCAGGCCTGCCATTAAGAAGTTGCCTAGGTCACCGCCCGTCGTACGATGCGCCTCGTCAATGAGCACGAAGATGTTCTTGCGCGTGTTGAGATTGGCCGGCATGTCACGGAACTTGTGGATCATGGTCACAACAATCCCGCGATAGTCCTGACCGTTCTCGTCGAGCAACTTGTTAAGCGTATTGATGCGGTCTGCGTGCGCCACGTTGGCCATGCCAACCGCCGCCAGGTTCTTGAGCATCTGATCTTCCAGTTCGTTCCGGTCGATCATCAGCAAGATAGTTGGCTTCTGCGCCTCGTTCGCCTTGAAAAGCAGTTCAGCGGCCTTGATCATCGTATAGGTCTTGCCGCTTCCCTGCGTATGCCAGACCAGCCCACGCGAGCGTTGTGCGTCGAGTGCGCGCGATACAACCCTGTCCACCGCCGCGGTTTGGTGCTGGCGCAGGACGATCTTCTGTAGTTCCTCCTCCTTCTCCGCGAAGAGGATGAAGTCCTTTAGCGAGCGCAATAGGTGCTGCACGTCGCAGAAACTCTTCACCTTGGCTTCAAGATTCCCGAGCTCCTCGTGCTTCCAATTGAAAAGGTTTCGGCGAATCGTATTCCACGTCACGCCATAGACAAAGCCTATCGCTTCGGTGGCAGTGAACAGCATCTCGGGCACCATCACTTCGGGCGTTTCAGTGTGGTAGCGCCGGATCTGGTCCACGCCGAGCGCGAGCGCCTCGTTCTTGGTGGCGTTCTTGCACTCGATGACAAGCACAGGGATACCGTTGATAAGAAAAACGACGTCCTCGCGCGTCCCGTAGTTGCCGTTGTAGAAGTAAAATTCCTCGGTTACTTCGTACACATTGCGCCACTGCTTGAGCGGACGCGCGAGATCGCCGTAGTCGATTACCATCAGGTCCAGCTCGCGGTCTTCCCCGGCACAGAAGAACTTCCCCTGATTGCGCAGATAAGTAAGAAAATCGCGGTTGCCGGCGATGTCGGCATTCAACCGCCGAAACTCACCGACGAGTGCGCCCTCGGCCTCTTTGTATTTCGGGTTGAAGGCACAGACCTGGGCATGCAGCAGGTCGCCAAAGTAAAGCGACGCCGGGTGAGCGCGATCTTCTAAAGTGGCGCCATCGGGATCGAAGCCACGCCGCATTTCGGCTTCATTCCGGGGAACGTAGACCCAGCCAATTTCCTGCGCGTAGTGCAGGATGCGGGACTGGACGGTCTTGTGTTCTCCAGGTGTGGGCATGGCTAGAATTCTGTGAACATCCTGATCGCTTCCATTGCCTCGTCGAACCGTCCCCTCAGCTCCGGCCTATCGATGAAGTGATAGGAGATGAAACGGGCACTACCGTCTCGCTCCAATCGGTTGAAGAAATAGCACGCGTTCTTGGCCGACGGGGGCGTGGGGCCTACTTGAATCAAGGGGAGAAGTTTCAATGCCCGCCCTGAGTCCTCATTGCACAAATAGAGGCGCTCTACATCCAACCAAGTTGCCATTGAACGGGTTTCCGTTAGGAACTCACTGTTGCTGCCAATCAGCACAGCGACTTCGTTCTCGAACACGCCACGTCGTGGACGACAATGCAGCGCGTGGATCAACTGTACTTTGGTCCACATTTCGGCCATTGCTTCGCGTAGTTTCTGTACCTCACTGAGAAGCTGCTCGTTACGCAGTTGAGCTTCTTCTTGTCCAACTACGCCACCGTGACCACTCCAGTCGTTCCGCATTTTATTCGTGGTCGATAGGATGGCCGCCAACCCTACACCACTGAGAGTCTCAGGTAGCGCGAGTGACGGATCAGAGAAGATGTCAGCGCAAAGAGCCCTTGCGTCCTTGTCGCCCGAGAGCAGCTGTCGTGTCTGCTTACCGAGGTACTCCACGACAAGTTTCCATGTCCCAAAGGTTGCTCGTTGGAAACTCAAATTCTGCCTCCGCATCGACTCAAGCATCTTCTGTTTTTGAGCGGCAAAAAGCGCTTCGTTCGAGCTGAAGGCGCTGAGGAAAATCACACTGACGAATTCAGCACTGGCTTCAAAGAAGTGCAGGAGGTGCTCATGCTTCGTTTTGAAGTCCTGACTAGACGTCGCCTGCCAGGCGCGGAGAATCGATGCGAGAGGAAAGGGCAGCGTCTCAAACCATTGATCGAGACGTTCGGCCGCATGCCGTTTGAGGTTACCAGAGAGTCGACTTGAAAAAGCGGCAAGGCGTTGATTGACGTCTGGTGCAGACCGCGGGCTTGTCCATAGCTCTCGGTGAAATACACCGAGTTCATTCTGAAGGCCAAGGAACGTATTTTGTTCGGCAGCAATTCGAGCCTCTATTTCCAAAATTGTTTTCTGCATCGGAAGATCGGGCACAAAGACGGTAAGGTCCTTCAATGACTGCTTGTTCAGCTTGGGGATAACCGCTCCAGATTTGCTGAGTTCCCTGATTTCTTTGCCAAACTCGGAATTCAAGAATCCCGCTACAAACCGTGCGTTAGAACGCGTGGGGTCAATAGCTACTTGAGCATAGTTTTGAGGTTTTAATGTGAAATCCTCCAAGGACTCAACGACATTGCTGATTCCGATGAGTGGAATGAAGATGGCGTTTTCCTGTTGTGGGAATTTGAAGTCGTCTCCGAATCTTCCCAAGTTGATGACCGTTGCCAGCTCCTCCAACCGCACAGCCGTAGTCCCAAACCGGCTGCCGATTTGATGGAGTCGCTCTGCCAGGCGTATCGAATCCAATCCCTTGAACGACAGAGGATCAATAAACCTGCCAAGCTCCAGTCTGCCTCCTTCCTTGCCTTCCTTGAAATTGGCAAGGATTTGTAGGTTTGTATTCGTATCGCTTGAAAGCTGGGCTACAAACATCCGAGAGGTGCTGTTTTTCCTAACAACAACTAAGAAGGTTTCAATATTTGTATATGGTGCAAAAGAACCGGATGGCAGCGCCAGCGCAGCTTCAACGCTGAATCCAAGCACCGGCAACTGCCGCAAAACCGAGCGCTGTGAAAAGAAGAACGACGGGAGAACAACAAAGAACCCGACGCCTTCGTTACTGAGCCGCGCAGCGGCGGCGGCAAGGATAAGATTGCCGAAGTCATCCCGTAATTCGACTGGAGTACCGTCAATCCCGGGGAGAACAACCGAGCGGTCAGACTTTGCTCCAAAAGGGAGGATGCTCGCGACTACATCTAGATCGGCGCTCATAGAGTTGAGAAGCTCTAAGGGATCTCCTAGTTGCCACTTTGCGTCGCCGACCAGAATTCGTCCCAGGATGAATTGCGCTTCGTTCTCGGTGAAAGCGAAGGCTTTTGGGGCCTGCGTAACTTCCCGAACGACCGCCAAAACCGCTCCGAGTCCTGCCCAGGGATCACATACCACATTTGCGGACCGCCCCTGCAACAAGTTTCCGAGTACCTCGAGGAGCGGTCGTGGAACCTCGTAGAGCCCGGCCCGTGCGGCGAATGCGTTCAGAATTGCGGGGACGAGCTTCGGTACAGCCGCCGCGGGAATCGAAAGCCCGAGCTCGGCAAGGCGACTCATCAGTGCATTTGGTTCGGGTGGCTTAGCACCGTGTGCGATCTCGTTTAGAATCTTCCGAAGCTCCTTGAAAAGCTCGGGCTTCATAAAGCGGATTCTCTGAGTCGTTCCAGCTCGGGAAGTTCGAGATCATTGACTCGAATCTGCGCCGTCATCAATTGATGCAGCAAAGTGCAAAAGAGGTCTTGTAAGCTGCGCAGTTTCGACTCTAGAAGCTCAATCTTTCGGTCAAGGACCCGGAAGTGACGGCTGATTTCCTGCTGTTCCGCAACGCAGGGAATAGGGACTTTCAGGTGTTTCATAGCGTGAGTGGAAAGGTTGGCTTGCTTCATTCCTTTGGCTGTTGGATACAAGTGGTCGAGGAACTTTCGGCACAAAAGAAAGTAAAAAAGGAAGTCTTTGCTGACTCTGTTAGTGATCGGATCGATTCTGGCAATCCGTTGATTGAGCAGGAGTGTCCTTGGCTCAGACTTCAGCTCCACCGTGAACCCGTAGTCCTCTTTTCCGCTGGTTCCAGTTAGGGACATAATGAGATCACCCGATTTGAGCACAAATCGAGCATGCTTTTGCGAGAAATCGTCTGGATAGAAGATAGGGTTTCGTGTCAGATCGAGCTTGTTCTGGTAAAGATTGCCCATCCGCACGAGTTGAGTGTTTGAGCTCTCAATTGCTTCATTCGACTTGAAAGCATAGCCTGGGAAAAGGCTAACAACCTTCCCGAGTTCGGTGAGTTCCCAACTCTCTGGAATAGAGCCGATTTCGGTTTTCTTTTGGGCCTCGCCGCGAAAGCCTTTGGTAAAGAACTCGTGGAGGAGCGTCTTCTTCAGTTCGGTGGTTAGTTTGAGCAGCTGTTGTTGATCGTCGATCGCCCGCTGCACTAATCCTAAGATGTTCGCGATCGTCTTTTGTTCGGGGAAGGGCGGAAGCGGCGCTTCAATGCGATAAAAGGATCTCGGATCAACGCGTTGACGGCTTGGTGTCGAGCCAGAAACGAGCGTTTTCGCCTTTGGCATGACGTGCTCAGACCACATTAGGAAGTAGAGAAAGTCCTCATCCACCTCGCTGCATGGAAAAAGAGGCAGCCATTCTGTTGACCCAATTTTTCGGTGTGAGGTGTGGCTACCGACTCGCCACACCTTCTCGACTCGCGGGTTGAGTTTCCCAAACAGAACGGTTCCTGAATCGAGCAGAAGCTTCGAGCTTCCAATTTCACGCCCCATTGCAAGTCTTGGATGCTGGTCGTCCTGATAGGCGGGAATACTGTAATACTCGAACGTCTCGTTTGCATGGCGCGCAGGGTCAATGATGCTCGGTCGGTTTGCATGGAATGCGCTCAAGGCCTGAACCCGCCATGTACTCGGAAGAAGAGCATTCGCTATTTTTGAGTTCATACCCTTACACTCAAACGGGTGAAAATCGCATTCAGAACGGCGTCGGTTTCCGCTAGTTCGGAAGTCAGCGCGTCCATTTCTTCGAGAATCTCGCCAATAGGCCGATATTCTTCGCCTTCGCCTGTGTGAATGTAACGGCTGGGTGAGATGTTGAAGTCGTTCTGGGCGATCTCCTCTCGGCTGACAATCCGCGAATACTTCTCCGTTTCCTTCCAAGCGGTGAAAGTGTCTGCAATGCGGCGGATAGCGTCCTCCGGAATGTAATTTTTCGGGTCGCCCTTCACAAAATCGCGGCAGGCGTTGAGGAGAAATAGCGCGCCCTGTTGCTTCTTCGGCTTGGACTTATTAAGTACGATGATTACGCCTGGCGCACTGGTGTTATAGAAGAGATTTTCCGGAAGGTAGATCACGCCTTCAATGAAATCCTGCTCTACGAACCAACAGCGGACATCCTTTTCCTTGTTGCCATTGGCATTACCGGAGCCACGCGAGGCGGCGCCGGTATCAAGAACCACGGCTGCACGGCCGGTCGGCCTCAAGCTGGCAAGTATGTGCTGAAGCCAACCCCAATCCGCTTTGCCGCCGGGGTAACCCGCACCCTTGGGAAAGCGATCGAGTTCATCGGCGTCATAATCCTTCTCCTTGAACTCCGTTTGGTTCCACATGGGATTTGCTACGACGCGGTCGAAGGTCTGCAGGCGGTTACCCTGTCGGAACTTGGGCTTGCGGAAAGTATCTCCAATCTGGATCTCGCCCTCCAGATCATGGATGATCATGTTCATATTTGCCATGGCCCACGTGCCCGGCTCGTTCTCCTGGCCATAGAGCTTTAGGGGCGCGGCGTTTAATTGCTTTGCAACCCGCAGTTTTTCGTCGAGCACAAGGCTGGATTTGATAAGAAGACCGCCTGACCCGCAGCAAGGGTCATATACCTCCATGCCTGGCTGAGCGCCCATGATGCGAGCGATCACAAATCCAACCTCTCGTGGAGTGTAGAATTCCCCAGCGCTTTGCCCGCTGCCTTCCGCGAACTTGCGAATGAGATATTCGTAACTGCGCCCGATGATGTCCGGTTCAACGTCTCCGAGTCCAAGGCGCTTGGCACTGATCTCTTCGATAAGGTTAGAAAGGCGGTCATCGTCGATGTCTCGCTGGCCGTGGGTAGTGGCGTTGAAATCAATGCGATCGATAATCCCTTTGAGGAGCGGGTTAGCGTCGGCGATGGCACGCAAGTACGTGGTGAGCTGCTCGCCGATCTTCTCGGATAAAGTACGGATAATCGACCAGACGGAATCATCCGGGTTTTTGGGTTCCAGCGGCAGATAGAAACGCACAAGTTTCTTGTCGTGCTTCACCAACTTAAAAGCCTTGGCGCGCGAGCCGACTTCCTTGGCAATACGGTTCAGCTCGTCATCGAATACGTCGCAGAGACGTTTAGTGAAAATGAGAGGAAGGATGAATTCTTTGTACTTCGCGGCGTCCTTCGCGCCACGGATCGAACAGGCGGCGTCCCAGATCCATGATTCAAGAGACTTGTCGAATTCCTTCGTCATCGAATGGTTATATCGGAATACTTGGCAAAACACGAGCACTTGAATCCACTGAGCTCGCGACGGTTAACGCATGAGGGCATTCGTTGTACCGAAATCGTAAGATATCGGGTGCGATTACTCAAACCCCCGCAGGCTGGGGGAGGGGAGAGCAGTAGCTGTTTGTACGTAATAGTGCAGTACATTAACTTTACAAAATAAGATATTATGCACTACACTTTGGCGAGACCATGGCGCGTCGGCGACGAAAAATCAAAACGGCTACGATGACGTTACGCATCGATCCTGAAATCAAAGCAGCCGCCGAAAAGGCGGCTGCTCAAGATCGACGGAGCCTTACCAATCTCGTCGAGGTACTGCTGGTCGATCACTGCAGCAGATTAAACCTTTATCCGTCCGTGTTGCCATCCAGCAAAGCTGCCAAATGACGAATCCTTCAAAAACCGCCACGCCCAAGTCCAAAATGACTAAGGTCCGGACGGACCTACTGGAAATCCGCTTTTACAGAGCGAATGAGAAACCGTACGGTGCCTTCAGCAACCTGTATAAGAGACCAATAGAATTTGAAGGGCGAATATACCCTACCGCTGAACACGCTTACCAAGCGGGCAAGCCTCGGAAAGAAGAGGTTCGGGAATGGATACTGAGCGCGCCGAGCCCATCTTTGCTGGCGATGGCCGCGCATGGTCTTTACACTTGGGAGGTGGTTCCCGATTGGTCCCAAACCAAATTTGATCGCATGCGACGTGTACTCCGCGCGAAGTTCACGCAGCACAATGATCTCCGAGAACTCCTTTTGTCGACAGGAGACATCCGTCTAGTGGAGGCCGGGCGCGTCGATAACGAAGTAAATCGAGTGTGGGGAGAAGTTGGAGGTAAAGGGCTCAATATGCTGGGAGTGCTCCTGATGGAATTACGGGCGGCCCTAGAGCAAAGTGCAAAACCTCGCCGGAAAAAATGCGCATAAAACCAGACATTGACCTCTGATTAGCAAACTTTCGCGGTCCGGTACCCACCTGAGCAGGGTCAGTAAAAATGGAACGATCCGACAACCATTATAGCGCGGAACTCGCGCAGCTTGCTGCTACTTACAAAAACGCAATGGCGGCCGACGTCACCAGCCTGAAGGCGGCCATAGCGGGAGCAAGCGAGTCCAGCGTTATCGGAGTGGGCTCGGGCGGTTCATTTACTGTAGCATCTCTTCTATGTAACCTGCATGAGACGTACACTGGACGCGTATCTCGACCATCGACGCCCTTGGAGATCATTTGTAATCCGACTCTCGCCGCCTCAAGCCCGGTATTTCTGATCTCGGCTGAAGGCAAGAATCCGGATATTACCGAAGCACTTGAACGCAGTCGCCTTCACAGCGCTCGCGCCATCCACGTCCTTACGAACCGGGCAAACTGTCCTTTAATGGATCAGGTCCGGCAACTAACCGACATCACTACGCATCTATTCGAGCTCACAGAAAAAGACGGATATCTTGCGACAAACAGTTTACTGTTGGACGCGCTAGTAGTCGCGAGATCCTATGGCGAACTTGATCGTGCGATGGATCGGTTTCCGGCAACAGCTTCCGATCTCCGCATCGGAGACGAGACGCTAGAGGATTGGGTTGATGGGGCTAAAGCGTTCGCGCGCGAGTCAGCCTCTCGAGGGGCAATGATAATTCTGTATTCGCCGTTGCTAAGGCCAATTGCCACCGACCTAGAGTCAAAGTTGTCAGAAGCGGCACTCCTTCACGTACAATTGGCAGACTTACGTTCGTTTGCTCACGGGCGACACCTTTGGCTTGCTCAACGCCCACAAGAGTGTGCGCTATTCGTTTTAACAGAACCCTCTGTCAGTGGGCTCTGGGACCGCATGGACACGCTGATCCCTGGTTCCGTCCCACGACTCACAATGAGCTTTGGCGCTGCAAGCCCCCGAAACCTAATCGCCGGGCTGATTGGTCAAATGCATCTGATCGCCTTGATCGCGAATCGGCTCGGACTAGATCCCGGCCGGCCGAACGTCCCTCCCTTTGGTCGTGAACTATACTTTCTCGAGAGCACCGTGCCGATTCCCGCCGATGAAGCTCGGGTAATTGACCGTTCCAAGTACGACGTACTCGGTTCCCGGTGGCCATCGACTGTCAACAATAGTGCCATGCAAAGAGCGAGAAACACCTTTGTTGAGACGATCGAGGGACAGCAATTTCGCGCTGTGGTGTTTGATTACGACGGGACATTATGCAGTTCGCAACGACGGGACGTTGCTCCGCCACAACCCATTATTGACCGGATCATTAGATTAATAGAGGGCGGAATCGTGGTCGGCATCGCGTCGGGACGAGGTGGTTCAATTCAGGAACGGATGAGCGAAGTACTACCGGCCGAAATACTCAAAATGATCCAGCTTGGCCTCTATAACGGTGGGTGGATAGGAGACGCCACGTCCCCACCTAAGAAATCAAACCAAACCAGCGAATTTCTCAGCCACGTCACACGGATTATCGTGCGATTGAAATCGCTCGGCGTGCCCATTGAGGACTATAAACCGACTCACCCTTACCAGGTCAGCGTTCGTTTTCGCGAAGGATTATCAACGGAGGGAATGTGGTTTGTCGTTGCAGACGCGCTTCGGCAGGCTGGCTTGAACTTGTCTAGGATGGTGCGAAGCAAGCACTCGGTAGATATACTAGGGGAGGGGGTAAATAAATCACGCCTGGTAACGCATATTATTCAGCACTCGAAAATTACTCCCTATGAAATTCTGACCATTGGCGATCAGGGGGCATGGCCAGGTAATGACTCTGAACTCCTTGAGCACCGATTCTCATTAAGCGTCGACCTTCCTTCTCGCCGACTAGACCGCGGCTGGAAGCTGGCACCCCCTCATAAACGGGACGTTGATGCTACAATTTGGTATCTGGATCGATTTACTCTGATGGAATCGGGATTCTTCCAGTTTCGCCTTAAACCTGGAAATTCGGGCGTGGCTCAAGATGCATGATCAAACCGCTGAGCAGCTATTGGCCAAGGTCATGGGTTGGCAAGAGGTTGACGACGTTCAGAAGCATCTCCCGCCGTTACAACTCCTGGCCAACTACAAATACGATCACTATCAACGCTTCGGACCCGGCCGGCGTTTTGTTGAGAGCTTAGCCCTTTGGCTCCATCAATTTTCACCCGAGGATCGGGAAGCGGCTCTGAGGCTAGTCAGAGAGAAGCTTATTTACTTTTCCGAAGCCGAGCTTACACATTTGGTGAGGACCGCTTACCCGGACTGTATTGTTCAAGAACGCGTCCGATTAGTCGCGGAAGAAGAAGACATTCCGGCTCACCGTGTCGGCGAAATCTGCCGTCATCGGCGCTTTAAAGAATTGCAACTCAAATCATTATACCTGGGTTTGAGTGATGGTGCGCGAACCAGCGAGTTAAGGCGAGCGAGCTCCAGCGAGATCAGCAATGAACAAATTTGGCAAGCCTACGAACTTGGCGAAGACAAGGCCGATGAAATGCTCTCGGAACTTGAGAAATCCTTGCGTCAGGCCGACTTCAATATGGAAAAGCCGCGTTTCAATCTCATTTGGCTGCTCGACGACTTTTCCGGAAGTGGAAATACCTATATTCGCTATGACGCCGAGGCGAAAAAGTTCAAAGGTAAGATAAAGAAGGTTTTTGAACGCCTTCATCGTGGTGATCTGATGGATGTCCAACACTATGATGTTTTCTTACTGCTGTATGCGGCGACTCGCCAAGCGATTGATCACATTGAGTTTTGGTCGGAACGGTTCACGTCCGAAAACGGATACAAGCCGCTCCAAGTAAAAGTACTCTGTCCCATTAGCAAAGACGTGGCTCTCACACATAGACCCAGTGCTGACCTGCGGGCCTTTCTTAGTAAGCCGAAGTATTATGATTCAAGGGCAACAGATAAGCACATAGAGGTCGGCGGAACAGATGGACGTCTTGGCTTTGCGGCGTGTGCTTTACCTTTGGTGCTCTCACATAACACGCCGAATAATTCGATTTACCTGCTTTGGGGACCTGCGTCATTTCAACCGTTTGGGCTTTTCCCGCGGGTGAGTCGACACCGGGAGTTCTGATGGCATTCCATGCAAACCCTTTTCTAGAACGAGTTTCAGATCTGACGACCTCGGACTTCGATTTCGTTCGATTCTTCTCGCCTAAGATCCTCGAGAAGCTGGACGAGAAAGCGTTTAAGGGCGGTGTGCATGTCTTTCGCAGTGCACCAGGCGCGGGCAAAACCACTCTGCTACGCGCTTTCACTCCAATAGCGTTAAGAGGATTTTGGAATGCACGACGATCACAAGAATTGCGCGAATCCTTTCAAAAGCTGGTCGATATCGGAGTCTTGAGCAACCAAGTGAGCCCCCAGTTCCTAGGCGTGCTATTATCGTGCGCTGCGGGGTACGCTGATCTGCCGCCCGGCGCCGATATCAAACAAGAAAGTCTGTTCCGCGCTCTGTTCGATTGTCGTATCGTTTTGAGAACACTTCGAAGTCTTCAATCGTTGCTTGGGCTCGATCTCGCTACGGAGTTGAGCTCGCTTCAACTTAGCTACGGGTCGGAAGCGGAGGATTTAAAAGGTATTCCACGGCTTACTGATGCACGAGAGCTTATCGCCTGGGCGGAGAAGCACGAGCAGCGAGTTTATGCGCAGCTTGATGCACTCGTCAGCCACACCAGAGATGCCGTTCCTTCGCATCAGCAATTCGAAGGCTTAATTTGGCTGCAAGCCGTGCGATTTCAGTATGAGGGTCAAATCGTCGCGCCAGCACGTTTATTGATGGTCGACGATGTTCAGAAGCTCCGCCGCAAGCAGCGTACCTTGCTGATCGACGAGTTGACGGTCCAAAGGCCTGCAATCCCGGTCTGGCTGGCGGAGCGCTCGATCGCACTAGGGGATGAACTGTTATCACAGGGGGCTAGATCGGGTCGGGATCTAAGCGAATATTCTTTAGAGGAAATGTGGAGTGGGCCAAAAGGAGGAAATCAATTCTTGGTCTTCGCCCATAACATCTTGGACCGGAGAATGGCCGCTCAGGATCTTGTCCCGTCCCGCACTTTCTCGCAGTGTCTACGTGAAACAGTCGAGGCCAGTGAAAATCGAGAAGACATCGAACGCGGATTCTTGAAATTTCGCGAAGACGTCAAACGATACTCTGGAAAACTTCGGTACAACGCGTGGCTTGAGGAGGCGGAGCGTCGAGCAACTGACCCGACTATCGAAGCACTGATAAACCTCTATGTAACGCGGATACTCATCTCTCGTGATGAAGCAAAACGGCAGATGACTTTAGAATTACCGCTACCTACCGAAGAATTGAGCGACCGAGATAATTCTCAAGTCAGCGGTGCCGCAGAGATTTTCATCCATGAAGAGCTAGGGATGCCCTACTATTTTGGCATCGAGCGTCTGTGCGTCATGGCAAGTAGCAATATTGAAGAGCTGTTGTCGTTAGCCGCAGCGCTCTACATCGGCATCCAGAATAAACAGGTGCTGCGAAAGCGAGATTTAAACTTGGCTCCGAGCGAGCAGGAAAAGCTGCTGAAGCAAGCTGCTAAGGAAAAACTAGAATTCGTTCCGAAGAATCACACTGAGGGGTTAAGGGCACAGCGGCTACTTGATTCGATCGGAGCGTTCTGTCGCGAGAAGACATTTTTGCCTAATGCACCGTACGCGCCGGGGGTTACCGGAGTGCGTCTCTCTCAGTACGAACTCTCCACTCTCACTGCGTCAACGTCGCGCGGCAGAGAGAGTAGTTTACTACTAAAACGGGTTCTATCCGAGTGTACTGCGGAAAACCTCCTTGTGGCAAAGCCGAGCGCCGCAACCACGGCGCGTTCGGCAGGTACTATCTTTTACCTTAACAGAACTCTTTGCGCCCACTATGGGTTACCGCTACAGCAAGGTGGCTGGCAGGACGTATTCAGTAAAGATTTGATAGAGTGGATGGAACGAGGCCCAAAGCCGAATCGTAGCCGACGTTTGAACATCGACTAACCAATGCTTTGGGAGCGCTATGTATTCCGTAGGGGAAATGAAGTCCACGAGCTGTGGGATGGGCTCTTTGGCTCACGCAATTTGCGGCTGCTTTACATAGGCGGGCGCGGCTTTGACGTTCGCACACAAGCCGCGATGCGCGAGCTGGTGACAAGTTTGCAAACTGCTGGCAGAAATCTAACCTTTGCCAAACTCCTGCTTGTTAGTTTCAGTGACTACGAGCTAAGTGCCGATCTGCGAGAACTAACCGAAAACAATGCTGCAGCGTTGAAGGCACTCTTCGGTCCGTTAGGCGACTCCCAAGAAATCACTATCGGATCATCCTCGAATGGAGAGGAAGAGGTCAGTGCGAGCGTAGCACTGACTGTCGGTCTTAAGCAGGTGCTTGATCTAGCAAACAACTATACTGACATCATCTTGGACGTCAGCTCATTGCCACGCGTTGGATATCTTGCGATACTCACCGGCCTTCTTGACACTCTCGTCCCGAACAAGAGCCTAAGCACAGACGGCGGGAGCGCTCTACAAGCAAACAATATCAATTTACAAGTACTTGTGGCTGAAGACGCGAACTTGGACGGCAACATTCTGGCAGAAGACCCCAGTAATGACCTCGTTGTCGTGCCGGGATATTCCGGTATCATGCACGCCGAAAGTGTGAAGGAGTGGCCGGTAGTATGGTTCCCTATTTTGGGAGAAAACCGCGTAAGCCAATTGCAGAAAATCATGACGTTGGCTCAGATTCCAGCGTCTGCCGAAATTTGTCCTGTGCTACCACACCCATCGCGTAATCCCCGACGTGCAGACGATTTGCTCGTCGAATACACCGAGCCACTGTTCAAGAGCCGCAGGACTCCGACGACAAACATTTTACATGTAAATGAGTCGCAACCATTCGAAGCCTACCGGCAACTCCTAGAAGCGATGCAACGATACCAGATTAGCTTGCAAATCCTCGGTGGCTGCCGGCTTCTCGTGACACCGCTATCGAGCAAGCTCATCACGCTCGGTGCCGGGCTGGCTTGCTTTGAAATGAAGACAGCTAACCTCGAGGCCGGCTATGGCGTTACGATCCCTTATGCTGAACCGAAACGATACGTCGCGAACGTTAATGAACTCGTAAACTCCAGACCAGAGCTCGCTTCGCTCTTGCTAACTGGGGAGGCATACGCTTGATGGATCAGTAGCCATTATGGTATCTGAGTGTCTTCGCAGCTTCACATGAGCGTAGCCAAGGAAATGGCCCAACGGTGGCTCTTCAATGACAACGCACCTCATGGTCCTATCCAGGCGAATCGCTGAGGGTCATTTACGCTGAATCTCTAGGCCCAAACGAACAGGCCCCGGATGAATTCGCTACGCTTCTCATCGATGCAAACGCGAGTACAGCTTTTTTCGGACGAGGGTGCGGCGGCGTGCATTCAAGGGCAGCCCGATTCGGCACTTGCTTATTTGGGGTCACTCCTCCTGTCACTTTGCGAATTATTTGGCCGAACTTTTTGCGCGGTATTTGGCATAATCGTGAGCTGTTCTCGAAAGTGCCATGGACGAATTGGCATCGCTAAGTCTTTTCTGTCGCATACCACGACCGGGGTCGCGGTCGGCCGATGCGATTCAAATGACAGGGTGGCGGTCGTCAAGGCCGCCGCGGCGCTCCAGCATTGCGCCGAGACGCAGGATGGTCGCCTCGTCCAGCCACTTCGCCACGAGCTGGATGCCGATCGGCAGCTTCTCGGAACTGAAGCCATAGGGCACCGAAAGCGCGGGCAGTCCGGTCAGGTTGAACGGCGAGGTCGCCGCCAGGACATGGGTCCATGGCACCTTTACTCCGTTGACGACCAGTTCCAGGGCGCCGTGCGGCGTGGCGGTCATCGGATTGACCGGCGTCAGCAGCACATCGTATTTCAGGAAATAGCCGGCAAACGCCGACCTGAGCGTCTCGGCCTGCGCATGGGCCGCGGCGAAGCCGACGAAGGACGGGTCCGACATCCCGATAATGCCGGCACCGATCGCGTGTAGCTCGCCTTCGCGACCAGCGGCCAGCGCTTTGATGGACGGAACGATCTCGCCGTAGACGAGTGTGGCGAGCGTCCCAAACGGGTCACCGAGGAACGGGAGCGTCACCTCTTCCACCACGCATCCAAGACCGGCGAGCCGGGCTGCCGCAGCGGCGACAGAGGCGGTGATCTCGGGATCGACCGGGCCGAAGGCCGCATCCGAGACCCAGCCAACGCGGATGGGCTGAAGCGCGATCCTGGCGCCATCTGGCTCCGCATCGCGAGAATGGATGGCGTAACCATCGATCCCGTCCGGACCTTTCAAGATCGAATAGCCGAGCGCGACGTCGCCGACGGTGCGGCCCATTGGGCCGACATGCCACCAGTGCGAGATGATGCTGGGATAGTGGCCGGTATAGGGAACACGGCCATGCGTGGCCTTCAGCGCGGCTATGCCGGTAAACGCGGCGGGGCCGCGCACCGAGATCATGACGTCGCTTCCTATGCCGATCGGCGACATGCCGACCGCGATCGCCGCTGACTCCCCACCGGATGAGCCGCCAGGAGTGCGTTCGAGGTTCCAGGGATTGTTGGTGCGGCCGGTGACGCGGTTGTCGCTCTCAGTCCAGCCCGAGAATTCGGGCAGGTTGCTCTTCATGAGCGGAATGCCGCCGGCTGCCTTGAAGCGCGCAACTGCAGTGGCGTCCTTCTCGGGAATGTTGCCCGCGAATAGCCTGGAGCCGCGCTGAGTGAGAACGCCGGCGGTATCCAGCGAATCCTTGATCGAGAAGGGAACGCCGTGGAGCAGACCCAGAGCGGCGCCATCCGCGACGGCCTTGTCGGCGGCATCGGCACTCCTGAGCGCATCATCGGACATCAGGGTGACGACGGCGTTGATCTGCGGGTTCACGGCGCTGATGCGATCCAGATGGGCCTGAACGACTTCGCGTGACGAGAGCTGCTTCGTCCGAATCAGAGCAGCCAGTTCCGTTGCGTCCTTATAGTAAATGGCACCTGTATTCGTTGCGCCGTTGGAAGCTGGGATCTTTTCATTGTTGCTCACTGTGATCGTGGTCATATGTGGCCCTTCTTTGGTTGTCTATTTATGGTTGTTGCTTGGAACGGTAGGTATGCCGCACCGAGCACAGGCCGATGTTTTCGAACCGTTTAGACGCAGACTAGGAGATCGTCGAATCCGGGCGCAACGCCCTATACTTATAAGGTCCCGTTACAGTTGTTTCCCGGTATGGCCGCCAAAAGGGAACAGTTGGCACGCTCGCCCCAGGTTGTTAGTCCAAATGATTCCTCTGCACCGCAGAAGATGACGGTGATTGTTGGCTATTTGAGGCGCGAGATTTCGAACTAATTCACTAGCCGACTATCACTCTACCGAAATGGACTCCACCGTTAGATTAGGCCAAATAGCGCGCAAATTTTTATGCCAAATAATTCGCAAAGTGACAAACCCCGCTCTAGTTAGTCTCCCCTAACCCTTATCGGACATAACTCCTTTTATGTCTCGTTAGTCCGGCTAGGCTTGGTGTTACACTTGAGGGCTCATGTCGAAGTCCAGCGAGCGATTATGTTCCGGACGTCCGGCGCCATCACCGTACCGACGATCCAGGCCAACGCCGGCCGGATCGTAACGCAACCTGCCAATGAACGTCTCTGAAGCAGAGCCCACCTCCCACGAGAGACTCACGCGCTTCGCCGAGCTCGACGCGGTGCTTGCCGTCCTGGTGGGCGGGATCCGAGCGGTTGGGGGGCAATTTGGTCGGCGCCTACCTGCAAGGGTCGTTCGCGGTCGGCAACGCTGATGCCGGTAGCGACTGCGATTTCATTGGATGGACGCCCAGTTCCAGGTCCAGGATGAGAATACTGCCGAGATCAACAGGCCGAGAATCCAGGAGAGTATTTTAATGGTGATGGAACGAGAAATCTTATTGATCGTTCCTTCAACTACCCCTTGGCCACAATTAGTCTGTAGTCCGTCGAGAAGCCGGGCACTCCCTGCGGGTGCGCCACGTCGTCAACTGCGCCGGTGGCGTAGAAAGCGATCATCCTAAACTTCTGGGCTTATTTCCTCAGGTCAGCTTCCACTTTCAAGACGATTGCGACGTCATCGGCGAGCATTTGTGTGCCTTCGACCAGTTTGTTCCACGTTAGGCCGAATTCCGACCGCTTAAACGACGTAGTCGCTTCCCATCCAGATACGATGGCTCCTTGCGGTCCTGGGCCTTTCCCTAAGAACTCCACCTTCAGAGCGACTTCTTTTGTAACTCCGTGCATAGTGAACTTGCCCGTGACATCGAATACACCATCACCAGTCTTCTTCACTGACGTACTTTCAAAAGAGGCCTCCGGGAATTTCGCAACATCGAAAAAGTCCGGCGATTTCAAATGAGTGTCTCGCGAGTCGTTTGAGGTATCAATGGATTTTGTTTGGATCGTCACAGTTACAGAGGACTTTTCCGGCTTTGCTTCGTCATAATTAATGGTTCCGGAGAAATCGTCGAATTTACCCGTTACTTTGGAGGGGAGATGGCGGATCTCAAAACCAAGGGTGGAATGAACTTTGTCGATGACGAAATCATCGGCCAAAACGGAATGGGCTAAGAGAAAGCCAGAGAGCCCGATCAGTAGCCGTAGTGTTTTCATTACGAAGTCGAATAGATGGTAAGAGTTACTATCAAGCCTATTAAGAGCAGCTGTGGCAAACCGGATCTCTTAAGAGGCTCGAACGAAATTATAACGAACTGTGTGACTGTGAACCTGATAGCGATGGTTGCGGCACGCAAAGGCGCTGCCACTGGGGGCAATTAATTGATGGGCTGGCTAAGAGCCTGCCGGAGACGCGATGAACCGACACTGACCCGGTGATCGCCTGGGTGGCGATCAACCAGATCAAAATGCGACGCACCCAGGCGCCGCTCGTTTTTTTAATGCTCACGGTAACTAAATACCGGCGAGTCAAAAATCTCAGGGAAAGTGGCTTTGATCTCTCTGATCACCACTGTAGAACGGTAAATCTTTCACTAACTTTAGGACATTCATTAAAACTTAGCCTCCCCTAATATTATGATACATAACCCCTTTTATGTATCATAACATCCTGGCTACTTTTGGACGCTTCTGGTACAGTCACGGTCAATGCCAAATCGTGCCTTAACGCTGGCAAGAGCCGAATCATTCCAAGTCCCGGCCTTGGTCGCCGACGTTGGTCCCGAAGCCACCAAGCGGTTTTTCGAATTCTTCACGGTCCCGATCCGGAACAAGAACACCCGGATCGCGTACTATCACGCCATCGGCCAGTTCCTGGCTTGGTGCGAACGCGGCGGGTTTCGCCACCTCGAAGATATCGAGCCCATCACGGTTGCCGCTTATATCGAACAGCATCCCGGCTCGGCGCCGACCATCAAACAGCATATGGCCGCCATCCGGATGTTCTTTAGCTACCTGACGGAGAAAGGCGTTCTGGCGATGAACCCAGCCCGCGAGGTCAAAACACAGCGTTTCTCCCGTAAGGAAGGCAAAACCCCGGCTTTCGCGCGCGACGAAGTCCGTCAGGTATTGGATTCAATCAAAGCCTATAGCGTCGTCGATCACCGCGACAAGGCGCTACTTGCCGCTCTTGCTTACACCTGCAGCCGCATCGGTGCCGTCGTTAGCCTAAGAGTGGAAGATTACTTTCAGAATGGAAAACGCTCTGTCATCCGGCTCCGGACCAAAGGCGGTAAGGAAAAGGAGTTTCCCGTTCATCACCTGCTCGAAGACATCCTTGACGCCTATCTCGATAGTTCTGGACTGCGCGCCAATCCCGCTGGGCCCCTCTTCCCCACAACCCGCGGCAACAGCCGAGAACTTGGTAATCGGCCGATGAGCCGGATTGATGCCGCCCGAATGCTGAAACGCCGTCTAGCCCAGGCTGGGATTGTTGGTACCTACTCGCCTCATTCTTTCCGTGCGAGCGGACTCACTCGCTTTCTTGAGGAAGGTGGAACGCTCGAAGGAGCGCAGAATATCGCCGACCACGCCGACAGCCGGACGACTAAACTTTACGACCGCCGCCAACAAGTTGTGCTTCGGGAGGATGTGGAGAGGATTCGATATTAAATTAAGTTAATTTCTCGGCCGTTGCCAATCTCTGCTGCGCGCATGGCTGAGCTAGTCCCATGTCAACCACTGCTTCAGAATCAATCGGAGCTGAGACATTCAAATACCGGGCGTTCATCACGTACAGCCATCGGGACAAAAAGTGGGGTGATTGGCTACATCGAGCTTTGGAAACCTATCGGGTTCCAAAGCGGATCGTCGGCCAGCCGACTCGGGATGGGCCGCGGCCAAAAAGGTTGTTCCCGATTTTTCGTGACCGAGAAGAGCTGGCGGCTTCCGCTGACTTAAGCACCGAGGTCAATCAAGCTTTAGTTCAGTCTTGTTACTTAGTCGTCGTATGTTCCCCCAACTCGGCAAGGTCCGTTTGGGTGAATGAGGAGATCAAGTTTTTCAAGAAACTGGGGCGGGACGATCGGGTCTTGGCGCTGATAGTGGCCGGGGAACCGAACGCATCGGAAGGCAAGTCCAGATCTACCAAGGAAGAAGAATGTTTCCCCGAAGCGATGCGACACCGAATCGATTCGAGTGGCCAAGTGTCGCTCCCAGCGGAACCGATCGCGGGCGATGCCAGAGAAGGTAAAGATGGGAAAACGAACGCGAAGCTTAAGCTGATAGCAGGCTTGCTTGCCACTAGTTTTGACACTCTCAAACAGCGGGAACAGGAACGGTGGCGTCGCTCGATGCTGCGGGCGATGGCGTTGGCTCTTGTGGTGGCTGTGGCAATGTCTTTGGTAGCGTTGTATGCGATCGATCAGGAACGCCGCGCCGTAGTCGCCCGGAAGAATGCCGAAGATATGCTTGACTACATACTCTCCGACCTAAGGGATAAACTCCAGCCGATCGGTCACTTGGACATCATCGAGGATGTTCAAAAGCGGGTTGAGACCTATTACAAGAACCTGGGGTTCAGCCAGCAGGATCCCAAAGCCCTGAACGACTGGGCGACCCTACTGGCGCAAGAAGGCGACCGGTTACTGGCACAAGGTGATTTGAATGGCGCGAAGGCCAAATACGAGGAGATCCTGTGGATCGAGAAAAAGCTCGTTCAACAGCCAGGCGAAACGGGGTGGCAACAACATAACCTTGCTCTTGTTTACCCTCGGCTCGGTGATGTTCTGGCTAAACAAGGCGATTTAAACGGGGCCAAGGCCCAATACGCGGCCTTTCTTGAAATCATGCAAAGACTGGTTAAGCAGGACCCTGGAAACAGCGGTTGGCAGGAAGATCTGTCTGTCAGTTATCATGAACTAGGCGGCATTCTCATGGCTCAAGGGAAACTAGATGAAGCGAAAGCCCAATTTACGACTTCGCTGGAGATAATTCAGCAACTGCTCAAGCAGCATCCGGACAGCGCCGAATGGCAGCGAGACCTGTCAAGCAGTTACAATGGACTTGGCGATCTATTAAGAACTGAAGGTGACTTGAATGCCGCGAAGACTCAGTACGCCAGCTCCCTTGAGGTGATGCAGAAGCTGGCCCAGCAGCATCCCGATAACAGCGGCTGGCAACTCGATCTGTCGGGCGCTTATACCAGGCTCGGAGACGTTTTGAAAGCGCAAGGCGATTTAAATGGCGCGGCCGACGCGTACACGTCTTCGCTTGAAATCCTAAAGAAGCTGGCCAGCCAAGATCCGACTAACACCGACTGGCAGCACGAACTGGCTAACATTTATGGCCGCCAAGGCGATCTGTTACTAAGCGAAGCTGACTTGAGTTCGGCGAAGACTCAGTACACAAGCTCGCTTGAGGTGATGCAGAAGCTGGCCCAGCAGTACCCCGATAACAGCAGCTGGCAACTCGATCTGTCGTACGCTTATAGCAGGCTCGGGCGTGTGCTCCTTGGCCAAAGAGAATTGGATGGCGCTAAGTCCCGATACACCAGTTCGCTGGAGATCCTACAAAAACTCGTCAAGCAGGACCCTAACAATAATATCTGGCTACACAATCTGTCAGTTAGTTACTCGGACCTTGGTAACGTCTCAACGGCTCAAGGTGATTTAAATAGCGCGGCCGATCAGTACACGTCTTCGCTTGAGATCCTAAAGAAGTTGCTCAGCCGAGATCCGACTAACACCGGCTGGCAACACGATCTGGCCATCATTTATCGTCGGCAGGGTGATCTATTAAGAAGTGAAGGTGACTTGAATGCCGCTAAGCCTCAGTACACAAGCTACCTTGAGGTGATGCAGAAGCTGGCCCAGCAGTACCCCGATAACAGCGGCTGGCAACTCGATCTGTCGGAGGCTTATACCAAGCTCGGGCTTATACTCATTGTCCAAGGAGACTTGAATGGCGCTAAGTCCCGACACACGAGTTCGCTGGAGATCCTACAGAAACTCGTCAAGCAGAACCCGAACAACAATATCTGGCAAGACAGTTTGTCCATTACTTACTCGGACCTTGGTAACGTCTTAAGGGCGCAAGGGGATTTAAATGGTGCGGCCAACCAGTACACGTCTTCGTTTGAAATCCTAAAGAAACTGGCCAGCCAAGATCCGGCTAATACCGGCTGGCAACACGATCTCGCCTTCATTTATAACATGCTGGGTTCCGTCCTGAAGGCACAAGGCGATCTAGCGGGCGCAAGACAGGATTTTATTCTGAGCCAGGAGATTCTAACCAGATTGGTGCGCAACCAAGAGGCGAATTCTACCTGGAAATCAGAGCTCGATTGGGTAAAAAAGCAGTTGGGCGATTAGCGGCACGCAGCCATTAAAGCCATCGGTGTTACGAAGTACGTATTCTCGGCGTGCGCCTAAAGAAGTGATCGTATAGACAAGGGTCAGCAACCGAGTTACGGCACAGAAACCACCGTTTTCTTTTTCGAAAAATACGGGAACCGAGAGCACACTTAGAGAAATTCCCGCAAGTCATCCCTCGACCGAGCGTCACATTCAAAAGGTGGCGCCGCAACAGGCTTAGCTACTTGAGTCGAGAAGCCCGGCTAAGAAAGCCGCTCGATGGACTTGCTTTTCCAGAAGCGCCTTTTGCTCACGGAATGGTAGTCAGTCGGGAAACATCGCTCCCAGGAATGGGCCGATGCCAAGGAGGCAATCGAGAAAGAAATTCCGGAGGTAGCCGAATTAAAAACACGAATATGAACAAACGAATACTAGTCGGAGCGGCGTTATCGACCGCTATTTCGGCCTTCGCAGACCAAAAGGAATTCGTGGTCAGGATTACGGCATCGCGCCCATTGAGGATGATGCCAATCGTCAGGATTTATAAACTTCGCAAGCTCGGGGCGCACCAATAAGCCTAACATGACGAAATTACTAATAGTCGGAGCGGTATTATTGTCCGCTATCACAGTTCTGACCTTAGAGGCAAAGGCTCAATATTCACAGTACGGGGGAATTGATGAGTTCTTTCAGGCAAATCCCGACTTACCTAATGCCAGCCAGTACTCTGGGCGGTGGGTCAATCCAAATTACCTATTAGTTGACTGGGACCGCCGGAGCGACATGGACTTGCGCATGACTGCTAGCGGCTTCAGCCGTCTTGGCATCTCTAGCTTCAGTTACGACCACGACGCTGCCTATGGTGGCATTCCTGAACGTGACTCGGCCATTGCGTATGCTCGGGCCATTGGGGCCGATATCATCATTTACTCGGTGAGAACTGACGCCGAAAATCGTTATGTGTCGGAGCACTGGGTCAGCTTCTATGCCAAGCAAGGCAGCGAAGTTAGGAGGGCTGCCCCCACGGATACGGAAGGTCCGATTTGGAATGAGTTGCGCAGTGCCGAAAGCCATCTGCAGCGAGCCTGGGATCGGCTTCCGGTTTGGAAAAAAGATCAGCTCCGCGCTTCAGAAAGAAGCTGGATCGCAGACAAGGATGCTGCCCCGTTAGCACGTAGGCTGCAAATGGTTAACGAACGTACCGCTTGGTTGCTGCAGCAAGGATAGCAGTTTCACTATTCAGCCCAGCTTGTGCCAACAGATCAGAAAACTGGTTCGATAGGGTGCCAGAGCGTTTTTGGCTTCTGACTGAAGCCGCTGCCTTGGGATGAATGGGGCCCCCTTACGGACCAAAAGGGGTGCGCGCACGAAACGGAAAATAAAGCACGGTAAGGAGCGAAATCTCCTCGTGGATGCGAGTGCGAACCTTAGTCGGTAAGGCTAAATCCTGCGCAACAAGGCAGCCGTCTTTCCAGTATCAGTCGTCCGGTAAAACGAGCTGTAATCGAGTTCTGGAGCGTTTATTAAGAACGAATGATCCTTGGGAACGCCTAAGCGTACTTAAATTTCCGTTTCGTGCGGTCACCCCTACAATGCAGCAACAACCGCCTTTGCTGATTGGGGTCGTGCACCTTCGTGATGTCCGGCATCACTCGATTCGACATAGCTAACGCGAAACCAGATGGCGTAGAGCGCGGGAAGGAAGGCAAGGGTCAAAACCGTGCCAACGGCAGTGCCTCCGATCAGCACATAAGCCATGGATCCCCAGAACACCGAATGAGTGAGCGGAATAAATGCCAGCACTGCGGCCAGTGCGGTCAGGATGACTGGTCGCGACCGTTGGACTGTGGCCTCGATGATCGCATGATATGGATCAAGGCGGTCTGCTTGATTGGAATGAATCTGGCCGATCAAAATGAGTGTATTCCGCATCAAGATACCCGATAGGCCGATCAGACCGAGAATGGCATTAAATCCAAAAGGCTGCTGAAAAATGAGCAGTGCCGGCACCGCCCCGATCAGTCCGAGCGGGCCGGTCAGCATCACCATCCACATGGCTGAAAGAGAACGCACCTGAATGACGATGACGGCCAGCATGAGCAGGAGCATGATGGGGAAAAGTGGAGCCAGTGCTGAGTTGGCTTTATTTGCTTCCTCGATCGAGCCCGCCGTCTCGATGCGATAGTCTACCGGTAGCGCCTTTCGAAGTGGAGCAAGTTTGGCCCAAATCCGGGAAGAGACATCCGGCGGTTGGGTCGTCTCAATATTGTCACCCCGCACGGTGATGGTGGGAACACGATCGCGCCGCTTGACGAGTGGCTCTTCTGATTGGATCTCGACCCGTCCAATCTGGCTTGAAGGGATCGGCTTTCCATTTCGGGTCGTGAGGGTGAAATTTTCCAGCTTGCTCGGATCTAATCGTTCGGGTCCCGCACTTCTCACCACAATATTTACCGCTCGAATGTTCTCACGAACCTGGGTGATTGTTTGACCGTTGAGGAGAAACTGCAACTGCTGCGCCGCCTCTTCGGGTGAAAGCCCGATGAGCTGCAATCGCTCTTGATCCAAAACGAAGTGCAACTTGGGAACGCGTTCTCCCCAATCCACATTCACCGTGCGCATATCCGGATCGTTGCGCATGATTTCTTCCACACTGCGAGCGATCTCCCGAAGTTTTGCCGGATCGGGCCCCATCACCCGAAAAGCAACGGGAAAGGGAGAGTAGGGACCAAATACCAACTGCGTCGCCCGAATTCTCGCTTCCTGCGCCAGGCCATCGGCGGCCGCTTGGCGCAGGCGCAATTTGAGACGGTCCCTTGCCTCCGCATTCGGCGTCAAAACCACAATCTTCGCAAAGGAGGGATCAGGCAGCTCCGGATTGTAGGAAAAGAAAAATCGTGGAGCACCCGCTCCGATATAAGAGGTCACGATTTTCGACTCCGGTTGTTGCGACAGCCAGTATTCGATTTTTTTGGCCGCTGCGCTGGTCGTCTCGATGCTGGTCCCCAATGGAAGCCGGACCTCAACCAACAATTCAGGCCGGTCAGAGTTCGGAAAAAACTGTTTCTCCACGACCGCCATCCCTCCTCCCGCCATTAGCAGCGCCGCCACTACAATGCAGGCTACCATATATTTTTTCTTCACGCACCAGGTGACAAAACGGCGAATCCGCTGGTATGCCGGAGTGGAATAGATCCCCGCATGGCCTCCTTTTATGGCTTTAATCTCGGGTAGAAGTTTTACCCCGAGATATGGGGTGAAAACCACCGCCACGATCCACGAGGCAATCAAAGAGAATCCGACAATCCAGAAGATGTTTCCGGCATATTCTCCCGCGGTCGAACGGGCAAAGCCCACCGGCAAAAATCCGATTACGGTTACCAGCGTCCCAGCAAGCATTGGGGCTGCGGTGTGGCTCCAGGCATAAGCCGCGGCTTGGATGCGATCCATTCCCTCCTCCATCTTCACCACCATGGACTCGATGGCGATGATGGCATCATCTACCAGGAGCCCCAGCGAGATGATGAGCGCTCCCAATGTGATTCGATCAAACACCCGATCCGTGATCATCATGATCACAAATACCGCGCCCAAAGTCAGCGGGATGGCCGCCACCACAACGATTCCAACTCTCCAGCCCAAGCTCAGCAGGCTGACCAGCATCACCACGCCGACGGCCATCGCGAACTTGATCATGAATTCGTTGACCGCCGAACTGATATTGACGGCTTGATCGGTGACTTTTTTCAGGCTGACTCCCATTGGCAGGCTGGAGGAGATCTTGTCGCTTTCGGCCCGGAGGGCATCGCCTAAATCCAGCCCGTTCCAGCCCTCCTTCATAACGATACTTAGCAACAGGGCGGACTCTCCATTGTGCCGAATGACAAAGGTTGCCGGATCTTCGTAACCTCTCTTGACATCCGCGATATCAGAGAGTTTGAAGCTTTGCTTTCCGGCCACGATCGGGGTATCGCGGATTTTATCAATGTCGGTGTATGCCCCGTCAAGGCGGACAAAAACCTGTGCACCATCCGTATCAACCGACCCTGCCGGAGTCACCGCATTCTGTCGCGAGAGGGCGGAAAAGACTGCCGCTGGCGAGATGCCCAGCGTCGTCAGCCGTGGATAGGAAAAGTCGACAAATATCCTCTCCTGCTGTTCCCCTGCGATATCCACTTTTTTGACGCCTGGCACATGGAGAAATCTCTGCCGGAGTTCTTCAGCAACGCGGGTTAGTTGGCGGAGGGGCAAACCGGGAGCCTCCACCGAGTAGAGGGCGAAGGAAACGTCCGAATACTCGTCGTTAACGAAAGGCCCCATCGCGCCTTGCGGTAAGTTGGGCGCCTCATCCCCTAGTTTCTTTCGCGCTTGATAAAACTGCTCGGAAACTTCTTCGGGGGGAGTTTTGTCGAGAAGTTGCAGCGTCATCAACGCCAGCCCGGGTCGGGTGATAGTTTCCACCCGATCATACCAGCGCAACTCCTGCAGCCTCTTCTCCAGCGGCTCGGCCACAAGATCCTGCATTTCCTGAGCGGTTGCTCCGGGCCACACCGCAGTGACCGTGAGCACCTTGATCGTAAAGGAGGGATCTTCCGCTCGTCCCAAATGAAAATAGGCATAGATGCCCGCACATGCCGAAGCAAAGATGAAAAACAGGGTAATGGAGCGTTCCCGCACCGCCAGAGCGGAGAGATTAAAACTTCGCATCGGATATCTTCTCCTCGTTTGCCAAGCTAACGACTTGCCCCTCGTGCAGTAGATGCGCCCCGAGAGCCACCACGTTCTCACCAGCATCGACCCCGCGGGAGACGACGACTTCCTCCTGTCCGATTGAGGCAATTTTGACGAAATGGAACTTCACTTCCGAGTTGTCGTCCACGATCCAGACGCCCGGTCCGCTACCGCGATCATAGATGGCCCCGACCGGCACCAGAACGGACTGATTACCGGAGCTCTGTTTTGTCACCAACGTGATGGTGACGGTTGACCCGAGGGGTGCCGAAGCGGCTTCACCTTCGAGCACATAGCGTGCTGCAAAAGTTCGGCTCGCCTGGTCCGCAGCATCGGAGAGTTCGCGCAACCTGGCCTGGTAAGTTTGATCTTGCCCATAAAGGCGGGCCGAGGCAATCGTTCCCAAATCAGGTCGCACATCCTCGGGCAGGTTGATCAAGGCTTCTCTGGGACCATCGTGCGCTAACTGGATCACGGTTTGCCCTGCTGCCACGACCTGACCTGGTTCGCTCAATGTCTGAACAATCACCCCATCGGCATCGGCCAATAAAACGGCATACTCGCTGAAGTTATTACTCACTCTTGCCTGAGCCTCCGCCGCTTCTAACTGTGCTTTGGCGCTGTCCAACGCCGCCCGATCTTGATCATATTCCCGGTGCGATATCACACCGGAATTGACCAGCATGGCTGACCGCTTTTCATCTGCGCTGGTTTGTGTGTATTTGGCCCGAGCCGCTTCGACGTTTGCTTTTTGGGCGGCTGCTGAGAGTCTGAGATCCTCGGGATCAAGCCGCATGAGGAGCCGACCTTTCTGAACCCGCTGCCCCATATTGACGCAGCGCTCCAGGACTTTCCCTCCCACTCGGAAGCCTAAGTCGCTTTGCACCCTGGCTTGCACGATCCCGGTGAAGGTTCTGCAATTCGAGCCAGCCGCTTTCACCTTGAAAAACTCCACCCTGGGAGACTGCAGGCGCGCATCTTTCATGGCGGGCTTGGAACACCCGCCTACCATCAAGGCCACCGTCAGTGATCCTGCAAGCAGACCAATGGTCATCAGCGGCCGACGATCAATTTTCACAAAGCTGACTTCATCTGCGCGCACTCCAACACACGATCGGCGTAACTGTACTGCGTCTTGAGATTCGGATGCTTTGTGTGGCGCTGGCCATTCCTGACGCGCTTTAATAACTAGATGCTGCTCGAGCAGTGTATTCATGAGTCAGTCCAGTTGAAATTGTTTGCGAAAACTCTTGTCGAACATGCCGGCGGGAACGAAGCGGCGCATTCGGCTCAAGGCGATCCCTTTACCGACCGGATAACGCAACCGGGGCGACTTTGCGGTCAATGCCTTCCAAACCGCTTCCGCCACCATTCGAGGATCGTCTCCGCGTTCGATGTTTTGCTGGGCTGCGGCGATCAAACGCTTTCGTTCATCCGCGTAAACGTGGAGAGAGATTTTTGCGGCTTTGGCGTTGCCGTTGAGCTTCGTCCTCGTATATGCCGGTTCGACCAACAGCGCGCGCACGCCGAATCGCCTAATCTCGTGGTCGAGCGTCTCGGTATATCCTTCTACCGCATGTTTGCTCGCCGCGTAGATTCCCGAATACGGCGCGGGAAGAAAACCCAGCACGGAACTGATGTTGACGATTCGCCCATCGCCCTGCTGCCGCATCCCCGGCAGGATGGCGCTCGTCACACGCAGCACGCCGAAGAGATTAGTTTCAAACTGCTGTCTGGCTTCTGCAACACTGGTTTCTTCCAGCGCCCCCATGAGTTCGTAGCCGGCGTTGTTGACCAAGAATTGGACTGGTCCAGCTTTCTTCACAACGCTTTGAACCGCTTCGCTCACACTGGAATCGTCCGTGACGTCCATACGGACCAGATCAACGTCGCGAATCGAGGTGGCCGATTGTGGATTGCGCACCGTGCCGAATACCCGAGCGCCTCGCTCCGCCAACAACTGAGCGATTTCCCGACCGATGCCGGAGGAGACCCCGGTGATTAAAGTAGTTTTGTTTTTTAGCAAGGTGTGCATATACACATCTAAGTTATAAACTTATCGCCTCTAGCGGCATTCAGTTTTGTTTATTTGTTCAAGGCCAGCGCTGCAGTTTCGAGGTCGGAGAGGATCGCGGACCAGCGCTGTTGACCAAGAGTTTTGAGTGCGGCACTTTGCGCTGACCGCCAGGCTGGCAGCGATTCCTTGATCTTCTTTCGGCCCTTGGCGGTGATTGACAGTTCCACCCGGCTACCACGGCCGCCACCAACGCTCTGCACCATCCCATCCCGCTGCAATGGATGAAGATTTCGCACAAGGGTCGTGCGGTCCATCCCCAGCCAATCGCTTAATGCCGCCATGGTCCAACTTTCCTCGGCACTCAATGCCATCAAAATTGTCCTCTGCGTGGGGCGGATCCCGTACCGCCGTATCTCTGCGTCAAAAAATTGCGTCACGACCCGGCTCACCGAGCGGAGGTTGAAGCAGACACAGTTCTCCATCGCCAACATATCCAGTTCTTTGGACATGGTGTGCATATGCACTACTGCGCAGCAGTTGTCAAATAGGGGTCAGCTCAGGAAACGGAAATTTACGTACGCTAAGGAGCGCTGTCTCCTCGTGGAACCGCGTGCGAAGACATCTCCTGGGGAACGCTAAACCTCTAGCTCAGACCAGTGGGTCCCACAGTACCAGTCTTCGCGTAAAACGAGCTGTAATCGAATTCTGGAGCGTTTTATTTTAGTCGGATGATTCTTGGAACGGCTAAGCGTACGTAAATTTCCGTTTCTTGAGCTGACCCCTTTAAACACGAGAATGTATTTTATCGTGTTAGAGAAGGGATCTTTTGGAGAACTTGAAGTCGAGAGCCTTCGCAGCCTAAGCTTGAGTCGTTCCAACTAATCCGGCGGCGCCGGTCAAAAGGCCGACCTATGTCGTCAGGGCGCGAAGACGACGGTCTTGAGTGCCCAGTCAGCTACCGAGATTAGTGTAAAAAAAGACCAGAACACCATGAGCACTGTCCATCCCGAGTACGGACACTATCCTGAGGGGACCATCCCGCAGGCTCTATTCGACAAGGCGACGCGCGAAATAGCAAACTATCTTGTCTCTTTTTCAGTCGAAGACCGCCCATCGGGCTCCGCCACGCTGGTGACGATGGATAGCCGGCATGGGTTTTTAACGGCGGCGCATGTGGTGAATGATCTCTATGAGTCTCGTTCGGAGTCTATCGCCATCATTTTCTGCGACCGGCTGCATCGCTTGCCAATCCGTAAGGATCATCTAACCGCGGCGCGTATCGGTCCGACTAACGAAGGCTCCGGTCCCGATCTGGCCTTCCTCGAAGTCTTGGACACGAAGGCGCTTGGGGAGATCAAAGCGGTCAAGTCGTTCTATCCGTTCACGAATCCAACCGCGCCGCACTGGGAGACACTTGAACCAAAAGGAGGGGCGATTTGCTTTATCGCTGGCGCTCCGGCAGAGCAGTCGAGTGAGACCGGAGCAAGGATGACGGAATCGCACATTCTGTTCACCACATTCTTCTGCGGGCGGGCGCAACTGTCGCGAACCTATGAAAAAGATGGTTTCGACTACATGGTGTTCGGCTCCGTGGCAGGAGAAGACGGATTTCCTCAAAGCTTCGGCGGTGTTAGCGGCGGCGGCATCTGGCATGTTCCTTTTGCAATAGACCCAGAGAAGGGACCTTCTAGTCTGACACATTTGGGATCAGAGTTGATTGGCATCGCATTTTGCCAAGACGAGCTTTGTGGGAATACCCGTCAAATAACAGGGCACGGCTATAAGTCGGCCTACAACGAGTTGCATCGGCGTCTCATGCAAGGCTGATTCCACATCCAATTGTGACGTTGGTCTGGAAGCCGTCACTGACTTTTCGTTCTCCGGGAGAAAAGACTTTCTCCCAGTCGAGCCCCAAAGCGGTCTCTCCTTCCTCTTTCTCCTAGGCGCACCCGGGTTCGCCTAAAACCACTCCTGTACTAAGTGTCTGGCCATCGCCAGATTTGCTTCCGCCCCCGCGGAGGCCTCTCCAGCGCAAGAGTACCGTCTGCGGCTTAAACAGCCGGCGCCCACTCTCTCGCCAAGCCTCGGGGGTCCTCTCTATTTAAATCCTCAACCCGTCTCGTTCCTCGCGGCTCTTGCACTTCCAGGCCTTCTTCCGCGGGTCGCTCTGCTAACGCTTCGCTTTCGGTTCGAAAAATATGCCCAGCATACTTTTTCGACCGAAACCGAACGTCGAAAAAACTCCGGCAGCTCCCAAAGCCTCGCCTCTCTGCTGCGGCTCACAGAACCAACTAACCAAATCGACTAACATGATTACCACACTAACAGCAGTCCCTGGAACGGTAGCAATTTCTGATGATGAAATGCGCCGTTTTGCCCCCAGCGTTTTCGCTTCCCAACCAATCGAAGGCGTTTCGCAAAGGTACAGTTTTCTTCCTACTTCCTCCATTCTCAACGGGATGCGTGAAAATGGTTGGGTCCCCGTACGCGCACAAGAGCAGAGCATTCGAACGGAGGCACGGCGCGGCTTCCAGAAACACGTTGTCCGGTTTGCTCGGGCCGAACACCTTCAGACCTGGGAAAAGAACCAAGTCCGGCCCGAGGTCGTTCTGGTAAACAGTCACGATAAAAGCAGCGCTTACCAGCTTCATTGCGGCCTTTTTCGGTTGGTGTGCACCAACGGCATGGTCGTTTCCGATGGCACCTTCCAGCGGATCTCAATCAAACATTCCGGATTCAATCCCGAGTCCGTTATCGAGGCTTCTTTCAAAGTCCTCACTGCTGTCCCTGACATCATGAACAAAGTGCAGCTCTTTCAAGATCGCGTTTTGACCGATGCCGAACAGCTAGCTCTGGCCACTGGCGCGGCGGCCTATCGCTGGGAAGACCTCACGAAAGCCCCGGTAAGTCCCTCCATACTCCTTAATCCAAGACGTTATGGAGATGGAGCCAAAGATCTCTGGACCACGTTGAACTGCGTCCAAGAGAACATCATTCGCGGTGGTCAGCGTGACCGTTCCCGCCGCCGCCCGGACGGTAGCCGGATGCCCAAGAGCAGGGCAATCAAAGGCGTCGATGAGGATATGAAACTCAATAAGGCCCTCTGGGAAATGGCCGAGGTACTTCGAACCAGCGGAGCACAATAAAGATTCATCCAAACGGGGGAGCGGACCAAACCCTCCCCCGAAACCTTGGAGCCAAAATCGCTATGCAATATTTTCGATTTCTGCCTGATCCCGCAAAGCTTCGTAAAGAGGCTCGTTGGTCCGGCGTGTCCTCCGTCCGACATATAGGCGAGCGCGTACAGCCCTCGGCTGATGTCGGAGCCGGAACCGTAACCGCCTACTTTGTGGATAACGAGCGTCTTGGGGTGCTGGTCCGGCTGGAGCTTTACCCCGACAAGGACGGTCCGGACTTTCATTTTCTAGGCCATGAGCTGTGTCTCGGGAGCCCGAGACCAAAGCCCATTACTGCCTAGCCCCAACCAAAAAATGGAACCGGGGATGTTACCAACACCCCCGGAACCAATTCGAAATAACCCACTCGCACGAGCTCTTACTCACAACAAAAAGCACACCTACCCATGTCTAATATCATCGCTATTCCGCTTAACAAGCTCACTCGATCCGCCCGCAACGTTCGTAAGTCAGGCGGCGATTCAATCGACGACCTCGCTACTTCAATCCTTGTGCACGGCTTGATCCACAACCTAACGGTTGTGGAACAGCAGGCCGATAACGGGGAGAACTCCGGTAAATACGAAGTGGTCGCCGGAGGCAGACGCTTTGCTGCTTTGCAACGCCTGGCCAAACAAAAGAAGGTTCCCAAGACGTTCGCCGTTCCGTGTCACGTCGTTGACCCAGCCACCGCTACTGAAACCAGCCTCGCCGAAAATATCATTCGAGTGGCCATGCATCCGGCCGACCAATTCATCGCCTTCCACGATCTAGTGGTTCAGTCCGGATTGAGCATCGACGATGTGGCCGCTCGCTTCGGGGTTTCTCCTCTGTTCGTTCGGCAACGCTTAAAACTCGCCAACGTCGCCCCCCGCTTCATCAAAGCTTACCGAGCCGAGGAAATCCGGCTCGACCAGCTCGAAGCGCTTGCCATCACCGACGACCAGCAAGCCCAGGAAAAGGTCTGGGACAGCTTGCACCACGATTGGGAACGAAGCCCCCATCACCTCCGTTCTCTACTCACCGAAAAACACGTCAACGCTTCCGATCGGCGCGCGCGCTTCGTCGGCGTTGACGCTTATGTCGCCGCTGGCGGCACTCTCGAACGCGATCTGTTCGACGAAGAAAACGAAGGATATTTAGCCGATTCGGCCCTGCTCGACCGGCTAGTCACAGAACGCTCTGCCAGTCTGGTAGCGGATTTAGAGGGTCAGGGTTGGGCCTGGGCGGAAGTCCACCTTGAGAATGATTATTGGGAGGCCTTAGAAAAGTACAACAGCCTTCGACCAACGCCGGTCGACCTCGACCCAGCCCTGCTCGCCGAAGCCGATAAGCTGCGAGCCGAGCTCGATGCCATCGAACAAGCCTCTGAGGATGATGAACCTTCAGAGGACGCTGAACGGCGCAGGGACGAGATTGAAAATCGCCTCGATGAAATCGAAGCCGGAAAAACGGAGTTTACTAGCGAACAAAAGAGCCAAGCCGGAGTTATCGTCACGATCGGTCACAACGGTAAACCAGTATACCGTTGCGGTTTAGTTGAGCGTGGGGCCAAAGGGGCGTCTACGAATGGCGATGAGAGCAACTCGTCCGAGCAGGAAAAAGAGGACCTCTCTGGGGCGCTTGTCCAAGACCTCACGACTCAGCGGACCGCCGCTCTCCGCGCGGCACTGTCGGTTAGACCCGACATTGCCTTGATCGCCATCACTCATAACCTAGCCGCGCAGGTCTTTTATGATCAGACTTATCTGTTACCGAGCTCCTTGACCGTACGCACCGACGCACATGCGGATGGATTCGATCTCCGCGCGGCCGCCGAATCAGAAGCCGCCAAAGCGATCACCGGACAAACCAAGGACGTTCGCGATCTCCTGCCACCTAAACTAGAGCTTCTTTGGGATTGGGCGCTAGAGCAGCCCCAGGACGTTCTCTTGAAGGTTCTGGCAGTGGCCGTTGCTCACACCGTCAACGCTGTCCGGAGCCCGCACGACGACGCTTCTACCGGCAGATTAGCTGCCGCCGACGCCTTAGCTCGAGCACTCACTCTCGACATGGCCAACTGGTGGCAACCAACCGCCGCCAATTATTTCGCGCGTATCAAGAAGGACCAAATTCTCCAAGCCATCCAAGAAGCAACCGGAGCTCCCGTTAAAGAAAGGCTCCGTAGCCTGAAGAAACAAGACCTGGCCGCAGAAGCCGAACACTCCGTGACCGGCACCCGCTGGCTCCCTGAGCTGCTTCGTAAGTAATTGCATCCGAACCTGGCCGGGTTCTTCGCCGAACCCGGCTACGTTCCCTGTCCCTGAGCCTCGATAAAATCGGTGAGCTTGCGCTCGAACTCGAGCGACGCCGTGACGAAATACTGGATAGCGATATTCGGGTCGCGCCGTTCTTCCGGCAGGATGGCAATGCGGTGCGCTTGCGGAAACCGCAAATTGTCCTCGGCCCATAGCACGATCATCTCCTCGGCCAGGATCAGGAGGTTTTGGACGATGGCGAATAGATCGACACGTATGCAAGATTCCGACTCTTTTTTGCCGTTCTTCTCCAGCCACCAGCCCGGCTCTGTAAATTTTCCGTTCGGCTCCAGACGGAAATTTCTCATGTACAAAGTCCCGGAATATCCACCCGGATGCTCGACCGCATTGCGAAAAGTTACGACACGCTCGACCGCCTGCAGCATTTGCTTAAACAGTTTTGTCTTGTCATCTTCAGGCCCGAAGGTTGATTCGACGAAACCAATGAGCGATGGCCTTCCTTTCTTCGGCCACAAGAACTCGCTCGCTTCCTCAAACGCAGTCCCGTAGAGAAGATTGAACGCTTTCAGCGTGTCCCGGATAAAGTTTTTCGCTTCGTAGAGAAAATTCCGGCACTCTTCCTCGAGGCGCATAATGGATGGAACCGTAACTATCGCGCTCGGCGGCCGACGCTTGCAGGCCTCCATTTCCTTAACAAACTCGCTCTGATATCCCATCGCGATTTCCCCGCACCTCAACAGCGATTTCATGAGCGAGTGCATGTAAACGACCTTGATCTTGTCAGCCAATTCCTTCGACAGATCGCACGCATCGAGAATTGCGAAGGTTTGCAACGTTAGTCGCGCAACGATCGGATTGGCGGTTCCGTGATCGAGGAATTTAGAAACCGTATAATTCGTTAGCGGGTTGTTACTGTTTTCGATCCGGTATTCTGCCTCAAGCTTAGGGGTTCCACAATATCCTCTCTCCTCCCCTTCCCTGCCCCCCACGGGCGAAAACGTGATGAATCCGTCGCAAGCAATTCGACTCCGCCCGCGATCGACTAGCAAAATTTAGCCCTCTGAGGCATGATTAAACCTTCATGCCGCAGAAACCGCTGCCACTGATTATCAGCCTAAAAGACTGGCGCGAACAAAACGGCTTCAGCCAATCTGATGCCGTTAAGGTGCTAAACAACACCGGTATTCCTGTTACCCTAGATTCTCTGCAAAATTGGGAGTCCGGCCGGCGCAGCCCCCGCGCTGAACTTGCTCTGGCCTTAGCTGATTTCCTTCGCCGGCCAACAGTCCCTAAAAAATCGTCGCGCCAGCCCAGGGCGCACTAATCACTATAGGCTCCCCTTCCCATTCCACGCCCGCAGCGCCTCTTCCTGGGTCTCCCGCTTCGGTCCACTCGCATGGCAATTTGGACACACCCCTGAAAGCCCGCCGCGACTTCTCCGAATCACGCCCTTCGCCTGCTTGCAGAAAGGACAACGGCGAGGCTTTGGAATACCGCGCCAGTTCTTGTATTCGCGATATTGGTATCCGGTTGGAGCAATCCCTGATCCATTCTCTGTCGGTAAAGAATCTAGAAACGCATCAATTCGGTCAGGGTTGGCTGGTCTGGCCCGACCCAGAAGCCAATCATAGATAGTCGTATCTCTAACGCCGATCTGGCGCGCTACCTCGGCCGCCGTCATGTAATTGAGCCGAATAAACTCGCGAAGGCGCTCCACAAGCGCATCGATTTCCTTGAGTTGATCCTTTGATCTACGCTTTCTTGCCATTCTTGGCTTCACATAAATCTAAATGAATCCTCCGGCGTCAAGAGCGTCTCAGAGAACGGCCGGCGCCGCCGTCCTGCCTAACCCGACTAAACAAACACGGAAGCTTTATCCAAAGCCTTCAACAGCGCCTGGTGAGCCTGCCCAAAACCCTCCTCTTTTCCAAATGCTGATCGATCGACCCATCGGGCGGCCGCCGCCAAGTCGCGAAGCGCCTCGTCCCTCTCGGTCAGGGCCTTCCTTAGTCCCCGTTCCAAAATCCTCCCTTCCTCGACAAAACTCTTCCGCGTCGATTTTTCCAGTTCCTGGCCGGCCGCAGCCAAGATCGTCCTTAATTCTCCTAAGACGGCCCAGGCTCTCAGCCGGGCCGCGCGCGATCGTTCCAGATCCGCAAGCAGGGCGTTGATATCAATCTCTCCCACAAAGCCGAAACTAGTGTTCTCCTGAACATATTCAACGGGAATCCGCACTCAGGCCGCCGGCACCGATCCTTTGGATCGCGTCGATCGGCGCTCTACGGACTGGGCGAAAAACACTTTGAGAGCCATCGCGAAGCCTCACTTTACGAGAAGTTTCAGAAGCAAGGGGGCGCGGGCCGGACCCTCGTTGGCCTCCGCGACGTGCCTGGGAAAGTAAACTGCGCCCGCCGAGCGTGTTCTTCATATCGACCACCTGTTTGCGCGCATGCAGCGTCTTAATACATACGAAGCAAAGACGAAAGCCGTGACGAGAATCGGATCAAGTTTATCCCAAGTACTGCCACTGCCATTCAGTTGTGAATAGGACGCGAGTAAAAGATTGATCGTGAGTCCAGCATAAACCCACTCAGTCAATCGAGGCACATTGGGAATCAGAAGGCCCACGCCACCAAGGATGTGGGTCACGCCAATGAGAGGGATGATATAGAGCGGGTATCCGAGCTCCTGATTGGCGATCCTCCATTCGTCGGAATCGTGAATTAGATATAATCTTCCAAAGTACACCCAGATGAAGGCGAGAAGGCCGGTTATTACCATCGCGGCTATTTGAGTTGCTCGACCTGCTGCGGGTTTATCTATTGTGTGTTCATCTTTCATATAAAAAGCGGTCCTTTTCTTGTTATTCAGATGGTCCAGGCCGCCGTCCCTGGTTAACTCAACGCCGGTGATGTAGCTGCTGTTGTCCGAGGCGATCTTCAGGCGTTGCGCAAAAGCTGTGCAGGAGGAATCGCCTCCTGCGCTTATTCCTTAGAAAAGCGGGGCACCGAATGTGCCGGGCCGAACCTAAACTCTATTCTTTGGCCGCTTACTGTGCAGCCGCGAATACATCGCGTGCGGACGTCGTACCCGCTACCTGCTCCGTACCCTTGACTCCGAGGTCCATCCATCCCGCGTTCACGCTCTCAAACATTTCTTCAGCAGGTCCAGTTTGGCCCTTCGGGATGCCGAACTGCTCGAACGTTTCTGCCCACCCTGCACGCGGGACTGCAAAGGCTTTTACGTCGAGTTTTAGGACTTCACCCAATTCTCCCGCTACTTCGTCCGTGCTTACCATCGAACCTAGCTCAATAACGCGATGCCCTGACCACGCTGGCCCGCTCAGAAGCTTTGCTACCTCGGCGCCGATGTCGTTTGTCGCGACCATTGTCGATTTCCGGTTTGTGGGATTATAAAAGACCGGTAGGGTTCCGCCTTGGGCGGCCTGTAAGCCGTAAAGAAAGTTTTCGAAAAATCCGCCTGCGCGTACAAATGCGACCGGAGATGTCAGGCTGCGAAAACCTTGCTCCAAAAGCGATAAGGCCGTGATCATCCCCAGTCCGCTTGTTCTATTCGCGCCCATGGACGAAAGCGCTACCACCCGCGGCGGCACCGCCTTGGTCAGCGCCTCGACATAGTTCGCAATCACGTCCTTTGCTTCTTTGAAATCAGGCGAGGGTGCCCAGACCGCCGGCAACATAACAAACGCGCCCTCCACACCTTTGAGGGCCGCCCCTATAGCTGTCACATCGTTCCAGTCTCCTTCGACCAACTCGACCCCTTGGTCTGCCCACTTCGCCGCTTTCTCGCGATTGCGCACAAGTGCTCGTATCTGTTTGCCTTGCTTTAGCAGATGCCGTCCGGTGGCGCCCCCAACTTTTCCAGTAATGCCCATGACTAAATACATATTCGTTTTTCCTGTGGTTATTTTTTTGTTACTTAAGTTACGATATCTGTGCTACGCTACGGTACAGTATCTCTAATACGATACGGTACCGTACTGTTGAAAATGAAAGCGGCAAGCGAAATATGAAAAATTCCATCTCACCCCATGAGGACAAGAGGGTTCAACGCTCGAAAGATGCCATCTTAGCGGTTACCTACAAATTGCTTACAGAAGAAGGCATTGCCGGTCTCAGCGTCGACGAAGTTTCACGGCGCTCTGGCGTTTCCAAGACCACCATCTACCGTCATTGGCCATCCCGTTCGGCGTTGTTGATGGACGCTTGTTCGAAGATTGGACCTGCGCCGGTGATCCCAGACACAGGCACCTTAAAAGGCGATGTTACTGCGCTCGCGACAGGTTTGGCTCA
>Ga0207067_10017_pt1 | contig 58473 bp, 66 predicted proteins | sample Alteio_BWMinCont_25_FD_153484 | JGI IMG/M metagenome (GOLD analysis project Ga0207067, IMG submission 153484) | Enriched cells from forest soil in Barre Woods Harvard Forest LTER site, Petersham, Massachusetts, United States -... | ecosystem: Environmental > Terrestrial > Soil > Temperate forest >...
GTGAAACCGGCACTGGGAAAGAACTCATCGCACGCGCGATTCACAACCTCAGTCCGCGTCGCGATAGGAGTTTCATTCGCCTGAATTGCGCGGCCATACCTTCTGGCCTCGTGGAGAGCGAACTATTTGGACACGAAAGGGGTGCGTTCACAGGCGCCCTCACGCAGAAGGCAGGCCGATTCGAGTTGGCCGATCGCGGAACTCTCTTTCTGGATGAAATTGGAGATATCAGCCTGGACGTGCAGCCAAAGCTGCTGCGCGCTTTGCAGGAGCGTGAATTTGAACGTCTGGGTAGTGCGAGGACTATTCGCGTGGACGTTCGATTGATTGCCGCAACCCATCGCGATTTGTCAATGCTGATCCGCAATAACCAGTTTCGTGAAGACCTTTTTTACCGGTTGAATGTCTTTCCGATTGAAATTCCTCCGCTTCGCGAAAGGCGCGAAGATATTCCGCTACTAGTTCACTACTTCGTTTTGCGTGCTTCCCGCCAAATGCAAAAGCGCATTCGGTCGGTTCCAAAACAGGCGATGGAGGCTCTGGTGAACGCCGATTGGCCGGGGAATATTCGCGAGCTGGAAAACTTCATCGAGCGCTGCGTCATTTTTACTAAAGGTCACGAATTGCAAGTGCCCATTGCAGAGTTGAACGCGTCTCATTCGCGCGTCTTTGCGACAGCCTCCGCATTCGAACAGGCAGAACGCAACGTGATCGTCGATGCGCTGAAGGCTGGGTCTGGCCAGATCTCGGGCAGAGGCGGCGCCGCGGAACGGCTGGGCCTGAAGCGGACCACGCTCCAGAACAAGATGCGCAAGCTAAACATCAATCGTGCTGAGTACGTCAGCTGAGCTTTCTAAGGAGGCGTTATGTCAATGATTCTCGTTTTCACTCGCAAGTGGAACGCGTGCTATCGCGTGCTGCGCCACCGCAACAGATTCCGCTTCGTGGAGTCCATGCGCTATGGCCTGTGGCTGGCCCGTGGCTGAGTCGAGACCGCGATGAATAACAAGCCAAACGCAACGAGTGTCTCCTTGCTTGCCTACTGACAGGAACCGTTATCCACAAACTGATTCGATGACGCCATCGACTCTAGCGAGTGCCAACATGTGAATAGCTTCTGCTCCAAAGGGTCGTTGTTAAGAGAGTCGGGTGGAAGATAATCCCTGCTCGCGCTGATTTTCAGGTATTTATCGGTTAACGCCCCCATATTATTGAACTCGTTCACAAGGAGCGGAAGCGCCTCTCGGTCCATGTCCGTGCTTGCAGCCGCTTCGGTGTGCTTCAGGCTCGATTGAATTTGCCTTCTGAAGTTACCAAACCAGTCGCCCGACAATGGATAGTCCCGCTCGATGGCAGTCTTTAACGAAGCGTTCCATTCAAGAATTTCCCTCATCGTTTCGATTCCCGCGGCGAGGAAAGGCCTAGAAAGACCGACTGTCGGTAAAAGCAACAGTCGCGCCCATATGTTCCTCCGAGGGTCGTTCGCAAACGGCACTTCTTGGCAAACGTCCATATCTAGTCGCGAAGATAAAGGAATTCTGAACAGTTGGTAATGTTCGAAACAGTTCAGGCAGGTTAGATTTGACCGTTAAGGAGACCGTTAAGCGAACAACCTCTTGGTTGTCTGTGGTTTACCGCATATCATCCACTACCCGTTAAGCCACGTTAAGCGCTACCATAAGGGCCGATGGCGACGGGACAGCATTCTGTAACGGCCCAAAAGCTCAGCACCGAACAAGCTAATTTAGTTCGGAGCGCGCTCGAGTCTGTGATTTCGAGCGATGTGTTCGCTCCAAGCAAGCGTTGCCAGGACTTTCTCAGACTGGTCGTCGAACACGCTTTGGCGGGTGACCTGGACTCTCTGAGCGAGCGAATGATCGGCGCAGAAATGTTTCGTAGGCCGGTCGATTACGATACCTCAAACGACGCGGTCGTCCGGGTACGAGCGACCGAAGTTCGCAAAAGGCTTGCACAGTATTATAGAGAGGCTGCGCAAACTCCAGTTGTCCGTATCGACCTTCAGCCAGGGTCGTATGTGCCCGAGTTCCATTGGTCCTCGCCGGGAAAAGTTGCCGATCAGGTGACAACTCCTGTGCCTTACCAGGCGATTGCTTCGCGATCGCGGCGTACGTTATGGCTGGCTGTTAGTGCGGTCCTAGTTTGCGCCAGCTTGCTTGCCATAATTTGGCTGCAGTCTCGTACTAAAGTTCAGTCGAACAACACATTGCGGCTTTCGCTAGGTTTGCCCAAGGGGGTAAACCTACATCGGAACTGGCATCCGTTCGAACATATCGCGGTCTCACCGGATGGCCAGACGTTGGCCTTTGCAGCCACTGATGCCGCCGGACAGAGCTTTTTGTGGATCAGGGCTTTGAGTTCGCCTGAAGCGCAACGGATTGAGCAGACGGAGGGCGCGCTTTTGCCTTTTTGGTCGCCGGACTCACAATTCATCGGCTTTTGGGCGGGGGCCAAGCTGAAGAAGGTTCAACGGTTGGGTGGAGTCCCTGAGGTGATCTACAGCGTACCGGAAATTGCGCAAGGTGCCTGGGGACTGGACGGCACCATTCTCTTTGCCAGAGCAGTGAATAGTCCTATTCTCCGCATCTCCCCCACTGATGGAACTGTCACCCCTGTGACGTCGCTGCTTCCTGGCGAAGTCAGCCAAATGTGGGTTCAGTTTTTGCCTGACGGCAAGCATTTTATCTATTTGGCTCGCACAAGCCTGACCAGTACCGATCCGGGAGCGAAAATCTACGCTCAGTCCCTCGATGGGGGAGATCCGACATTGCTGTTGGCTACCCAAAGTCGTGCTATAGCGGTGCCTGATTACCTGCTGTTCGCCCAGGACCAGAATCTCTTCGCGCAACGCATGGACTGGAAAGCTGTGCGAAAGGTCGGTGAACCCTTGTTGTTGGCACGCAACGTCGCGGCCTCTCCGGCATATCTCGGCACTTCCGAATTCACGGCCTCCCAAAATGGTGTGCTTATCTATGGCACCGCAACAGGCTCCTCGTTTGATCAATTCAACTGGTACGCCCGAGACGGCGCTGTGATTGGTAGCTTCGAACCGGTGATCGATTTTCAGCAATTCACGCTTTCCCCTGATGGGAAGCACTTGGCACTGAATTCGTTTCACCAGCATGCTACCGGCAGTCTGTGGCTCATAGACCTGACGAGCAATACTACGACTCCTCTGACGACTGATCCCCACGCACAGTCGGACCCCGTTTGGTCTCCAGACTCGCGTTATGTTGCATTCAACCTTCTTCCTAACGGTGGGTCCGATCCGCCGTTCCTAGTACAGAAGATTGAAATCGGAACTCAGCAATCACAGCCGATCTATGGGGACCGTGAAAGGCACTGGGTCGAAGACTGGTCCCCGGACGGTGGCTTCCTGCTGACGCACGACACAAAAACATTTTCGATAATACCTGTCACAGGTAATGGCAAGCCTAAGGCACTCTATTCATCAAGCTCCGTGAAAGATGAATTTCACCTGTCTCCCGACGGGCAGATAATCGCTTACGGGGACAATCGCACGGGCACATGGGAAGTTTTTGTGGCCTCATTTCCGTCGTTTCACGATATCAAACAGGTTTCGTTGGCAGGCGGCGTCCAGCCGCGTTGGCGCGGAGACGGCAAAGAACTCTTCTTCATCGATCCCCAAGGAAAAATGATGTCGGCTACCGTGGAGCGCGTCGCGGCTCCCAAAATAGGAATCCCAAGAAAGCTATTCGACACGGGACTTGTGCCAGACCCTACCGTCAATCAGTATGCGGTCACCGAGGATGGACTTAAGTTTCTGGTGCTAGAACCTCGCAAGGGTTTTCTGGAAACCTATTCCGTGGTCCTTAACTGGCGCGGGACCGTCAACTAGCGCGTTGGAAAAGCGGCGTGCTATATCCACACCAAAGTTAGCGTTCCACTCCCTGTTGGATCGATTGGATTCAGTTCCAACGACTGTTACGGAACGCTCTGCGAAATGTAAAAGGCATCGTTAATTATACGAAGTATACGGTCTGGGGTGCGCGTTCTGGGATTGTTGACGAGCGGGAGAAAGGGAATCGGCCGTGACGGTGTAGGATTCTAACCAACGACAAGGCAGCGTTCTAACCAGCATCGACTAAGCTTTCACTCACAGCGATTTCCCGTAGCAACCAGACAAACCGAATCTGCGTGTTAGTTGATTGCAGGTCGAGAGCAACATTGATTTCAGTTTGATGGAAGTCGGGAAGGCAACGAGAGCGGACAAACAAGATCTTTAGTATCAATCCCCACAGAGCAGCCGATTTTCGATCGGCTGGCTCCCGTCTGACGAAACTTTGCGTGGAAACGGAAGGCGTAGTTCCGCGTGATACTGAAGCTGTAGGCCTGGCATTTACACCTTAAGACATAACCACACTCCGAGCGGAATACAAGTGATCGGAATAGGTGTTTCTACCCTGGCGGTTTTTCGCGCTGCTAGCAGTTAAGCAGCATTATCGACGCCAAAGCCAGTAAGCTCAAGCGCTTGCGAACGGAAGCAGAATCAACTCGCCGTCCTTTGTTTGCCGTGCGATCTATTTCCCTGATGCGCTTCAGGAAAAGTAAGAGCGTCATGGCAGGCGGAAACGCAATAGTCGCCCATCAATGGAGCAGAGGTCGCTTCCGAAGAGGCTGTGCATTCGTGATTGGAAGTACGGTCAGGAACCGCCGAAACTTGGATAGGTTGCAACGCAAGTTTGACGCAAGGGTTTGACGGCGGGAATAAGTCTTTTATTATCAAGGGCCGAGGTAGCTCAGTGGTAGAGCAGCCGATTCGTAATCGAAATTTCCCCCAACGCAGGAAAACGTTCCCTAACTTTGCCTAACGAAATCAATGGGATGGCCGCTTCCGTCTGCTGCGTCCGTTTGTCTGCATTTGCATGGATTTGGGTCCGTTGATGGCAGTTTGATGGCAGTCCAGAATGTCGGCCCGACAGGAATCGCTCACTTGATCCGGCTCATTAGCTTCACATTCTTTTGACCCTTTACGCTTGACGTAACGCGTACTTCCTGGTTGTTTGTGCAACGGTCTTGTAAACCGTTGTGGATGCGTCGGAACCAATGCGGCACCTCGAACGGTCTAGGGAACCGCTGTCCCGAGTGCTGCTCGGGCGGCGGTTTGGAAAACCGCCGCCTCAGTTGGTTGGCCAATGCTTCTTGTAGTAGCGCGCCTGCCTCATGAGCAGGAGTGCCACGGTCCGAGAATTCTGTTGACGCAGAGACTCAATGCAGTTTGCTGGGAAGATTGGACCAGCGGCCGGCGCGACCATTGTTGGGTCATTGCCGTTGACGTCTTCCTGCTCTGTCATCAGAATGAGTGCCCTGGAGTCCTGTAGGCGTGGCGACCAGAATGTCCTTCCTCTCGGGGCCTTCGGGGTACGAGTTGGTGCCCCTCCGGGGAGGTGCGGACTTCACGCTTTACCGCGGCCGACAGCACGGCAACCCATCGCCGGTCCTGGCGATCGCACCTTCCGCAGAACAGCCGTCACCTCAGACTCTCCGGCGGCTCGAGCGCGAATACTCACTCGCAGCCGAACTCGATTCCGCATGGGCGGCCAAGCCTCTGGCGCTCACTCGTCACGAAGGGCGGACATTCCTCATACTGAATGACCCTGGCGGCGAACCGTTGGATGGGATTCTTGAGCGGAACCAAGGGCAACCCCTCGATTTGACCCGCGCCCTGCGCATCGCCATCGGCTTGACGACGGCACTCGGCCAAGTGCATCGGCACGGACTCATACATAAGGACATCAAGCCCGAAAATGTGCTCGTTGACGACGCCGACAGCGTCTGGCTCACCGGCTTCGGAATTGCTTCGCGGCTGCCCCGCGAGCGCCAGCCGCCCGCACCGCCGGAGATTATTTCCGGCACCCTGGCCTACATGGCACCCGAGCAGACCGGCTGCATGAACCGTTCGGTCGATGCCCGCAGCGATTTTTACTCCCTGGGCGCCACCTTGTATCTGATGCTTACCGGCGCACTGCCATTTGCCGCCGCCGACCCCCTGGAGTGGGTCCACTGCCACATTGCACGCCGGCCGACACCACCTCGGGATCGCGCTGCTGTGCCCGAGCCATTGTCTGCGATCGTTATGAAGCTCCTGGCCAAGAACGCCGAGGACCGTTATCAGACCGCTTTAGGCGTTGAGGCCGATCTTCAAAAGTGCTTCGGGGAATGGGAATCAAGAGGGTGCACTGAACCGTTCCAGCTGGGGACACACGATGTCCCAAACCGGCTGCTGATCCCTGAGAAGCTGTACGGTAGGGCGCGCGAGGTGGAAGGCTTGCTCGCCGCTTTCGATCGTATCGTCAAAGGCGGCGCGCCGGAGCTGGTGTTGGTCTCCGGCTATTCTGGCATCGGCAAATCCTCCATCGTCAACGAACTGCACAAGGTGCTTGTTCCACCACGAGGTCTCTTCGCATCAGGCAAGTTCGATCAGTACAAGCGCGACATCCCCTATTCGACACTGGTGCAGGCTTTTCAAGGTCTTGTGCGGCCTCTTCTCGGCAAGAGTGACTCCGAGCTGGCGACCTGGCGCGGCGCCTTCCTGGAGGCGCTAGTCCCCAATGCACGGCTCATAACAGACCTCATCCCTGAGCTGAAGATCATCGTCGGTGACCCGCCGTCGGTTCCGGAGCTTGAGCCCCAACAGGCGCAAAGCCGTTTCCGCCTCGTGCTCTGCCGATTCATCGGTGTATTTGCCCGATCGGAGCATCCGCTGGCGCTCTTCCTCGACGACTTGCAGTGGCTCGACGCGGCGACGCTCGATCTGCTCGAGGATCTCGTGACTCGGTCGGATCTGCAGCACCTCATGCTGATAGGTGCGTATCGGGACAATGAAGTGGATGCCGCTCATCCCTTGATCAGAAAGCTCGATGCGATTCGCCAAGCGGGAGCGCGGGTGGAGGAGATCCGCTTGGTACCGCTCGCCCTTGATGACGTCGGCCAGTTGATCGCCGATACGCTTCGCTGCGATCCGGCCCATGTCGCGCCGCTGGCACAGTTGGTGCATGGGAAGACCGCCGGCAATCCGTTCTTCGTGATTCAGTTTCTTTACTCGCTCGCAGAAGAGGGCTTGCTTCGCTTCGCTTACGACGCGGCGTGCTGGTCCTGGGATCTCGATCGCGTTCACACCAAGGGTTACACCGATAATGTGGTGGACCTTCTGGTTGGCAAGGTGACGCGGTTGCCGGTCAAAACGCAGCAGGCGTTGCAGCAACTCGCCTGCCTCGGCAACGTCGCCACGATCGCGATGCTTTCCACTGTTCTCGAGGCCCCGGAGGAGCAGGTGCATGCGGAGCTTTGGCCGACGGTCCTTCAGGAACTGGTTGAGCACCTGGAAGACTATTACAGATTTATGCACGACCGGGTGCAGGAAGCAGCCTACTCGCTGATCCCGGAAGCATTACGCGCTGAGGTCCATCTGCGGATCGGCCGCCTGCTCGCGGCGCAGACGCCGCCGGAAAAGCGGGAGGGAGCGGTCTTCGACATCGTCGGTCACCTTAACCGCGGCGCCGCGCTGATCACTCAACGAGACGAGCGAGACCGACTCGCCGAGCTCAACCTGATCGCGGGCAAGCGCGCCAAGGGGTCCACCGCCTACGCCTCGGCACTCACCTACCTGATCGCCGGAGCGGCGCAGTTGGCCGAGGACAGCTGGGAACGCCGCCGCGAGCTCCTCTTTGCGTTGGAGCTGGAACGGGCGGAATGTGAGTTTTTGACCGGCCAGTTAAGGGCCGCAGAGGAGCGGCTCGCTCCGCTGTCAAATCGCGCCACGACAGGGGTTGAAAAAGCCATCGTCGCGTGCTTGCAAATGGATGTCTTCACGACCCTAGACCAGAGCGGCTACGCCATCGCGGTCGGTCTGGACTATCTCCGGCAGCTGGGCATCGACTGGTCGCCGCACCCGACGGAAGAGGAAGTGCGACGTGAATACGAGCGCATCCGGTCACTGCTTGGGGGCCGGACCATCCAAGATCTCATCGATTTGCCGCTCATGAAGGACCCGGCAACCCTCGCAACCGTCGATGTTCTCAGTAAGCTCTTATCGCCGGCGGTGTTTACGGATACGAACTTGGCTTCTCTGACGATGTGCAAGGCGGTCAGTCTCAGCCTCGAGCGTGGCAACTGCGATGCTTCATGTTTCGCCTATGTCCAGCTCTGCACTATCGCCGGACCGCGTTTCGGCGACTACCAGGCCGGAGTTCAATTCGGCCGGCTCGGCTTCGAACTCGTTGAACGACGCGGGCTGAGGCGTTTCGAGGCCAACACCTATCTTGCCTGGTCGCTTTACGCCCCCGCACCTGTTTCGTCCAGGGCTCGACGGGATCTGCTGAGCCGCGCGTTCGAGGCGGCGAACCGGATCGGAGACCTCCCGTGTGGAGCCTACACGTGCGGTTATCTCAACTCGGCCCTGCTCTTCGCCGGCGAGCCACTGCCCGAGGTGCAAGGCGAAGCCGAACATGGCCTCGCGTTCGCCGAGAAGGCGCGATTCGGCCTTGTCATTGACTTCATCACCACGCAAATCGCGCTGATTCGGATGCTCCGTGGCTTGACGCCGAAGTTCGGGTACTTTGACGACGAGCGGTTCGATGAGCTTCGCATCGAATACCATTTGTCCAGCAACCCGGCGTTGGCAATCGCTGCATGTTGGTACTGGATCCGGAAGTTGCAGGCGCGCTATATCGCTGGCGACTATGTGCCGGCAATGGACGCGGCATCGAAAGCGCAACCGCTGCTCTGGACCTCAGTCTCGCTCTTTGAGGGAGCCGAATATCATTTTTACGGCGCGCTGGCCCGAGCCGCCTGCTATTGGGATTCTGCACTGGCCGACGAGCGGGAACAACACCTCGACGCTCTAGCTGCGCATCATAGGCAACTGCAAATCTGGGCAGAGAGCTGTCCGGAGAACTTCGAGAACCGCGCCGCCCTGGTCGGGGCAGAGATTGCCCGCGTCGAAGGTCGAGCTCTCGATGCCATGGAGCTTTACGAACAAGCCATCCACTCGGCCCGCGCGAACGGCTTTGTCCACAACGAGGCGCTCGCCAATGAGCTCGCCGCGCGCTTCTACGCGGCACGGGGTTTCGGGAAGATCGCGCAGGGGTATATGCAGGGCGCACGGTACGGCTACCTTCGCTGGGGAGCCGACGGGAAGGTGCGGCAACTCGACGAACACTACCCGCATCTCCAGCAAGAACGGGATTCTATCTCTTCCACGGCCACAATCGGCACGCCGGTCGCGCAGTTGAATGTCGAGACCGTAGTCAAGGCCTCACAGGCACTGTCGAGCGAAATTGTCCTGCCAAAGTTAATCGAGACGCTCATGCGGCTCACGGTTGAGCATGCAGGAGCCGAGCGAAGTCTCCTCATCCTTCTCCGAGGCGATGAGCCACAGATCGAGGCGGAGGTTACCACAGGTCACGAAAGGGTCGCGGTCACAGTTCGGCGGACGGCCGTCACCCCATCCGATCTCCCGCAATCCGCACTTCACTATGTGATTCGGACTCAGGAGCGCGTGTTGCTCGAGGATGCTTTGGTCGGGAACTTGTATTCGGAGGACGAGTACGTACGGCAGAGGCGCCCCAGATCTGTCCTATGCGTGCCTATCGTCAAGCAGACGAAGCTTGTCGGCGCACTCTATCTGGAGAACACTTTGACGCCACGCGTCTTCACGACGGACCGAGTAACAGTGCTGGAGTTGCTGGCTTCGCAAGCCGCAATTTCGCTGGAGAACGCCAGCCTCTATTCAGATCTGCAACGCGGCGAAGCTTTCCTCACTGAAGGGCAGAGCATAAGCCACACTGGCAGCTTCGGCTGGAGTGTTGCCAGCGGAGAAATCTATTGGTCGGCGGAAAGCTACAATATCTTTGAACTCGATCGAGCGGTAAAGCCTACGCTGGAGATGATACTGCAGCGGATTCATCCCTACGACAGAGAGGTCGTGCAGCAAACCCTCGATCGGGTGATCGAGACAAAAGCCGATTTTGATCTTGAGCATCGTTTGCTGATGCCGGACGGTTCAGTCAAACATCTTCACGTTTTAGCTCGCGCGTTAACGACGTCTTCTGGGAACCTTGAATTCGTAGGGGCCGTGACGAACGTCACAGTAGCAAAGCAGGCGGAAGAGAAAATTCGGGAACAGGAAGTGGAGCTCCGTCAGATTCTGGACGCCGCACCCCAATTTTTGTTTGTGCTAGGGAGCGACGGAAGCCGTCTGTATGCCAACCAATCCGTCCTCGATTTCCGCGGTCTTACGGTTGAAGAGTGGCAGAAGCTTGCTTTTCGTGAGCGCTTTCATCCGGACGATGCGGAACGCATGGCTCGCCAAAGGGAGCAAGCACTTTCAAGCGGGTCTCCGCTTGAGACCGAAGCACGAATGCTTAGACATGACGGCAAGTATCGTTGGTTCCTCTTCCGTTACAAGCCGCTGAAGGATCAGCTGGGACGCATTACGCGTTGGGTTGTCCCGGCGATTGACATTGACGATCGCAAACGATCGGAAGAGAGATTGCAGCGTGAGAACGTTGCGCTGCGCGAAGAAATCGACAAAGCATCGATGTTCGAGAGAATTATTGGAACTTCTCCGGCTCTCCAAACGGTGCTTTCCCGCGTGTCCAAAGTCGCTGCAACGGATTCCAGCGTTTTAATTACCGGCGAAACGGGGACCGGCAAGGAACTTGTTGCCAGGGCCATTCACCGGCGCTCCAAGCGCTCCTCAGGTCCCTTTATCAGTATGAACTGCGCTGCCATCCCCCGCGACTTGATCCCCTCAGAATTGTTTGGCCATGAGAAGGGAGCCTTTACGGGTGCAACCCAGCAACGTTTGGGCCGCTTTGAGTTGGCTGATGGGGGCACGATCTTCCTCGATGAGGTCGGAGAAATTCCCGCCGAGACCCAGATCGCACTGTTGCGCGTTCTGCAGGAAAACGAATTTGAACGTGTCGGTGGAGTTCGATCCATCCGTACTGACGTTCGAGTTGTTGCTGCCACGAACCGCGACTTGCAGACTGCCATAGCAACGGGCACGTTTCGAAGCGACCTGTTCTATCGGCTTAACGTTTTTCCCATCGAGGTTCCTCCTCTGCGGGAACGAAGAGAAGACATTCCACTGCTGGTTGAGTACTTCATTGATCGTTACGCAAGGAAAGCGGGAAAGAGTTTTCGGGCGGTAAACAGAAAGACACTCGATCTGCTCCAGGCATACAGCTGGGCGGGTAATATTCGCGAGCTACAGAACGTCATAGAGCGATCTGTGATCGTCTGCGACACGGAGGAGTTCTCGGTGGATGAGAGTTGGCTTTCGCGATCGCCGCTTGGAACCGAAACAAAAAGCCAAATGGACCTGTCTCGAAGACTTGCCACCCAGGAGAAAGAAATGATCGAGGCCGCTCTTCGCGAAAGCGGAGGACGGGTGTCCGGACAATCCGGAGCCGCTGCCAAACTCGGTATTCCAGGACCCACGCTGGAGTCCAAGATTAGGTCACTAAAGATAGACAAGTATCGTTTCAAACCCGCGGTGTCCTCGCCTGGTCGCATTAAGTAATATCCCGCTCATAAGCAAGGAACGATTGCTCGTTGAATTTCATAAATTTGTGATAACTCACAATAGACCCTCGATTTAAAGGTCATGTTTTCAGTAAATTATGATGGGCTTCCAATTGCCTCTGTAGATAGCGTCCGTGCTAAAAGCTGGGCAGCTGAGAAATACTTTAAAGTGGGGCAGATGCTGAAGATCCGAAGAGCAGCGAATGGAGAAGTTGTCTTTACGGTGAGCGGTTGCATGGACGCCGAAAACATAGGTGAGATGAAATCATTATTTCAATCCGAAGAGAAGGGTCGACGTCTAGTCTTGGATTTACGAGACCTGACGCTCGTGGATCAAGCGGCCGTCAGTTTTCTTAAGCGCTGCGAAGCGGATAGCATCCAGCTGAAGAATTGCCCAGCATACATCCGCGAGTGGATCGCGAGAGAACGACGTGGAAGTTAGCCCGAGCACCAGCCGACCCGCAGTCGATCAAAAATGCCAGCCACGCTGTAGGAATCGCAAGTGAGCGCCACATGAAAGTAGAAGGGCAGCACCAAACCAGGGCGGAACTTGAGGAAGCCTTAGGAGAAATCAAGACTCTTGAGGACCAACTCTATCAGGAGAATCTTGTACTCAAAGAAGAGGCCGATCGACCTTCTATGTTTGAGGAAATTGTTGGCTCCTCAGAGCCACTAAGACGAGTTCTGGTACAAGTCGCAAAGGTCGCTCCAACGGATTCCACAGTTTTGATTTTGGGAGAGACTGGAACAGGTAAAGAGCTGGTCTCGCGTGCGATTCACAAGAGATCGCATCGCTCGGAGCGGCCGTTCATTCGGGTCAACTGCGCAGCGATTCCGCAATCTCTTGTCAATGCCGAACTATTCGGACATGAAAAGGGGGCCTTTACCGGAGCAACGCAGCGGCGCTTCGGGCGATTTGAGGCCGCGGACGGGGGAACGCTCTTCCTAGATGAGGTAGGCGAGCTGCCAACGGAAACGCAAATCGCTCTACTCCGGGTTCTGCAAGAAAGAGAGTTTGAACGTGTTGGCGGCAATCAAACGATCTCGGTAAATGTGCGGCTCATCGCAGCCACGAATCGCGACCTCACAGCGGCCGCAGCTGCCGGTACATTCCGTCGCGATCTTTTTTACAGGCTCAACGTATTTCCGGTTGTGCTGCCACCATTGCGTGACCGAACTGACGATATCGCTTTGCTTGTCGAGTACTTGATCGATCGCTACGGAAAGAAAACCGGAAAATGGTTCAGCAGCATAAAGAAGACAACACTTGAAGTGTTTCAGGCGTACGACTGGCCTGGCAATATCCGCGAATTGCAGAACGTCGTTGAGCGTGCGGCCATTTTGTGTGAGGGGGATATCTTTTCGATCGACGAGACATGGCTAAAGCGGGAAATCCCGCAAGGGTCCGGCCCGGCTGTTCCACTTGTTATGACAATTGCTGACAGAGAGCGTGAGATTATCGAGGCGGCTCTTGCAAAGAGCGGCGGACGGGTTGCCGGCCCCAAGGGAGCAGCCGCAAAGCTGGGAATTCCGCGCCAGACACTTGATTCGAAGATTGCAAGCCTGAGCATCGACAAACGGCGTTTCCAAACTTTAACTCGCTACACTCAGTTACTCAGAGCCTCGAGTTTCGTGCCTTCGAGCACTGACGAAGCACCATAGCGTATATGACGGGAGCCTGCTACAAGCGATACACCTGCTCGCCATCTCTTTGAGTCTCCGCGCGATGCTGCTTGTGAAGGTTGTCGGGATCATGCCCCAAACATTCCTGTAGTTTCGCGCTGCGCGCGATCTTCTTTAGTGATAATTCGAGTTCCATCATTTTGACGCGCGCGTAGACTCGTTTTGATCTGCACCACAGGCTAAGCCTGCTCCTTCGCGTTCTGATTGGTTCCCTCCGAAATTTCGGCACTTCAGAATTTTCGGCACGCTCTTCCGCAGCAAGTGCAGTGAATTCAGCGCCATCGCATTGGTCACTCGATTGCATTTGTATCGGGCGGTTGTCAATAGTTTGAGGAGTAGTTATGGCAGTACACAAATCGCGCAGGTCGATTCTTTCGTTGAAGAGCTGGCTGTTCACGCCCGCGACGAAAGCCGATCGGTTTGGCCGCGCGGCTGAGGTACATGCCGACGCACTCATCATCGATCTCGAAGATGCCGTCGCCCTCTCGGACAAGCAGAAGGCTCGCACTGCCGCTCTTCAATACCTTGAGCAGCCCGCCGGAAGTAGGTTGCCCGGCGCGCTCCGGATCAATGCGCCCGTAACTCGGACTGGAATCGAAGATTTGCACTCGCTTCTCGAGTCTTCAGCTGCACCGGACTACATAATTCTGCCGAAGTGCGATTCCCCTGCGTTCACCAGAATGGTGCGGGTGCTGCTCGACCAGGCTGCGAAAAAGACAGAGATTATCGCCCTCATCGAATCGGCAAAAGGAGTCGAGGCTCTACCGGACATCGTGAAGAGCGACGTCAAACCGGTTGGCCTGCTTTTTGGAGCGGCGGACATGGCAGCAGATCTTGGCGCGAAGACGACGTGGGAAACGTTGTTTTTCGTCCGATCGCGCATCCTCCAGGTCGCTGCGTCGGCAGGTGTCGTTGTCGTGGATTCTCCCTTTTTTGACATCGCTGACTTGGAAGGGCTGAAGAGGGAAACCAAGGCCGCAGAGGATTTAGGATTTCACGGCAAGGCTGCAATCCATCCAAAGCAAATCTCCATCATTAATGAGGTTTTTACTCCCTCTGCAGAAGAGGTCGCGAGAGCGCGTCAGATCTTGACGGTGAATCAGCAAGGAGTGGGATCTGTCGATCATCAAATGGTGGATGAAGCGGTTGCGCGCAAGGCTAGGCTCGTTCTCGAAAGGGCGGGTATTTCTACTACAGATTTAGTTACTCAGTAGAAGGTGAAGCGCAATGGCGAAGAAAGGAAGTCGAATGGAGCGGACAAAGGGAGAAGTTATGGAAAAGACACTTTCGGCATATCGGCAATTAAGCCCAAAACGTTACCGAGAAACATCTGGTCTCTATTACGAGGATTTTGAAATCGGCGACACATTCGAGCACCGTCCGGGCCGGACCATTCTCGACGTAGATAACACCTGGTTCACGCTGTTAACCATGAACACTCAAGAACTCCATTTCGACGCTACCTATGCGGCCAAGACGGAGTGGAAGAAACCCCTCGTGGATTCGACCTTCACGGTTGCCCTACTGACTGGCATGAGCGTGCGCACGGTGAGCGCAAAGGTTGTTGCCAACCTAGGCTGGGACAAAGTGAAAGCGACGCATCCCGTGTTCACGGGCGACACGCTTTACGCAGAATCAACCATCCTGTTCAAACGCGAATCGAAGAGCCGACCCACGCAGGGAATCGTGACGGTCTCCACTCGAGGTGTGAATCAGGATGGGGTGGAGGTGATGAGCTTCGAGCGCACCATGCTGATCTACAAACGAGGCCACTCGCCAGAGGCTGCTGCGAACTACTAATCGGATCCGCATTGCGTTGATCGGAGAAATCATGGCTTACAAAAGTCAACATAAAGCAACGCTTACCGACAGCCACGCTCCTATCGAGAAGGTCGGTAGCAACAGCACACATCTAGAGGTCAAGAGGTTGCGTTCAAAATACGCAGTTCTCCTGGCGGCAGCTATTGTTTTCCTCGCAGCAAGTGCACGGGGACAAGAAACCAATGGACCTCAAGGTCCCGAGGTCGCCACCGGGTCCGGCGCGGCGAGTGACACGAACGCGGCGAATAACCCGGTTAATCCACAGCTCACGATTGATCTGCAGAATTACGTCATGCCTTCCCCGGGAGGATATCCAGGCAGCGTTGGTGATCAGGGGCTGTTCCGGGTGTCGGTCCCGATGGACTTGTTCGGTCTTCATCAATTCGTACGCACAATCCTGCCGATTAACACGCCCGTGAGTACACCAGGCGGACCGACCGCTGGAGTTGGAGATCTGACGGTCTACGACTTGGTGCTTTCCAAAGTGCATGGAATCACGATCGGAGTCGGGCCGCTTATTGCGGCGCCAACGGCGAGAAGTGAAGCCTACGGTTCTGGGAAATGGCAGGCCGGCGCTGCGGGAATTGTGCTCAAGCCCTTCAATTGGGGATTGTTGGGCGTACTCATCAACTACCAGCACTCTTTCTCCGGGAACAGTTCAAGCCCTGTCGGCCAGGTAACAACCGCACAACCAATTGCCCATTACAACTTCCATCATGGCTTCTACCTGCGGTCTACGGGAGTGTGGACATTCAATAGTTTTACTCACGTCCAGTACATCCCTCTTGGATTCGGAGCCGGCAAAGTATGGAAGCGTTCAAATGGCGACATAGTGAATTTCTACATCGAGCCGCAATACTGCGTATACCACAGCGGTGTTGCGTCGCCTAAATGGCAGATCTTCGCCGGCGCCACGTTCAAGTTTCCGTTGGGAAAACGATAAGAAAAGAGACGCGCTATCTCGTTGAACGGAGAAATGATGTCTTACGAACGCCAATACAAGGCAAAGCTTGCCGACAGCCACAGCGCCGCCGAGCAGGTCGCCAGCAACAGCATCGTGGCCATAGGCCAGGCAGTTTGCCAGCCACCAGCACTGATGGAAGCACTTGCGGCTCGGGCGGAGGCTGGCTCCGTCGATAACGTGAAGGTGTACTACATGCACGCGGAAGAGAACATGAAGAAGTCTCTCCTGCGCTACGAGTTGATGGGCCGAATCAAGCCCTATTGCATGTTCCTGCAGGAGGCCGAACGAGGTCTTATCAGGCAGGGACAAGAGGATGGGGATCGTAAGGTCGTGTACTACGTGCCCAACTCGTTCAGCCAGTCGGTCCGCTTCTTCACAGAGCACATTCCTGTCGACACGTTTCTGGTCACCGTGTCGCCCATGGATCGAAACGGGTATTTCACCTTCGGAACCAATAACGATTACACCAGTACAGCGGCGCGCACGGCCAAGCGGCTGATCGTGGAAGTCAACCGGCATATGCCGCGCGTCTTCGGCAGTTCTGCACTGCATATCTCGGAAGTGGATGCCATTGTGGAAAACGATGCTTCGCTACTGACTCTGACTGAGCGACCGATTCAGGAGCATGAGCGAAAGCTCGGGCAGCGTATCGCTGAACTTATTCCTGAACATGCCTGCCTCCAAATCGGCGTCGGTGGAGTCCCCAGCGGAGTCTGCGAAGCACTAGTGGACCGCAAGGATCTGGGCATTCATACCGAAGTGCTCAACCCAGCCCTGGCACAACTGATTCAGAAAGGGGTGGTCACCAATCGATGGAAGAAGATCAACCCAGGAAAGTCCGTCTTCACCTTCGCCATGGGAGATGAAGCCTTCTACGACTTCCTGCATGACAACATCGCGATCGAAAGCCACCCCGTAAATTACGTGAACGACCCCGCCGTGATCGCCCAGAACGACAACGTGGTATCGGTCAATTCAACGATTGAAATGGACCTGACGGGAGCCTGCAACTCGGAATACGTGAGGGGCCATCAGTTCACATCCACCGGCGGACAACTCGATTTCGTCAGAGGAGCCTATGCCTCCCAGGGAGGAATGTCCTTCATCGCCTTCCAGTCTGCGATCAAGGACGGCAAGATCAGCAAGATTGTCCCTCGGCTGTCCGGCCCTGTCACGACACCTCGCACGGATGTTCATTACGTAGTTACCGAAAACGGCGTTGCCAACCTGAAGGGGCTCTCCTCTACGGAGAGGGCGCAAGCTTTGATCGCGTTGGCGCACACAGACTTTCAAGAGGGGCTCACAGCAGCTGCTAAGGAGATGCACCTTTTATGAGTCTGAGAAATTTGGCCAAGGCAGAGAGTATGAACGACCGATACGCGTATCCAAACACATCGACTATCGATTCCGATGTCCATAGCGAAATGTTTAACACGATTGCCATGCGACACGGAGAAATGAATGCGATCTCCGCATCGCTCACTCCCCCAGCCAAAGAGCATCTCCGGATAGGAAGAGGAGAGTGAAACGGCCATGCTAAACATTATTCTAAGCGCACTTCTACCAATGGTTGTCACCTTCTTGCTCGGTTTCGTGGCGGCCTGGCGACACGATTTTGGGTCAAAGGATGCGCCAACCCTGAATCGGATGGTCCTGGTCTACGCCGTCCCGTTGGCGCTTTTTGCCGGAACCGTTACAACTTCGCGGGCGGCGCTCGGTCAGGACATTCCGCTCGTGATCGCCTTGTGCGTCGCCATAATTGGCCTCTACGGTGTGGTGTTTCTGTTCTCCCATTTCGTGCTCCGCATGCAAGTAGGCATGAGCGCGCTAGCCGCGCTGACGGCTTCCGCACCAGCAGTGCCTTTCGTAGGTCCAGCCGTCCTCGGCGAGCTGTTTGGAGGGCTCAGCGCCATTCCGATCGCGATAGCCAGTCTCGTCATCAACCTCACAGTCGTGCCAGTCACGATTCTGCTTCTCGCATTGGGTTCGACGGCGAAAGACCAACAGGAAAACACTCCCATCGCGCAGGACGGCCCGCATTCGCCATCATCCGCCAAGTCTTACGCCTCGGTTTTCGCTGCCAAACTCGCCGAAACTCTCAAAGAACCAATCGTTTGGGCACCCGTTCTCGCTTTCATTATCGTGCTGAGTGGGTTCCACTTTCCTCAACTCATCGTCCACGCGTTTTCGCTGTTAGGACAAGCATCCGGGGGCGTCGCCCTGTTTGCCTGCGGGATTGTGCTTGCATCCGGCAAAATCAAAGTCAACCGGTACATCTTGTTATTCGTATTCCTGAAAAACATCATGCAACCGGCCCTGGTCCTGGGTGGTTTGCGATGGATCGGCTATGGGAATCCCATTGTCAGCGAGGCGGTGCTGACGACGGCGATTCCAGCCATGCCGATTGTAATCATGATTGCTATGCAGTATCGCATCGCACAGGAGGAGGCGGCTTCCGCCGTGTTCCTCAGCGTGATGTGCTCGATCGTTACGATGGGGGCTTTCATCGCTTTAACGCACTAACAAAATAAATTCACTAATGAGAAATGGAGAATTGAAATGACGACTCAAGTTGAAGCTCTCGCAAAGTATGCCGCCCGCGCTTCTTTCGCCGACCTTTCGGCCGAATCACGCAGGCAGTTGCCAATCCACATACTGGACTCCCTGGGCTGCTGCATTGCGGCTCTGGGCGCCGGCCCTGTCCAGGCCTGCCGCGAACAGGTCGCGGAGTTCGGCGGTACCGGCCCCAGCGCGCTGATCGGCGGCGGACAAGCAAACCCGATCTACGCGGCCTTCTGGCACACCGCACTCGTCCGCTACGTCGATTTCATGGACAACTTCCTTGCGCCGACGGAAACCTGCCACACGGCAGACAATTTCGGTGTGGCCCTGACGATCGCCGACTACGTGGGAGCCAGTGGCCGCGACCTTATGCTTGCTGTGGCACTCGGCTACACGGTGCAGTCACGGTTTGTTGATCAGGCCAACTTCATGAGCAGCGGCTTCGACCACACGTCGCAACTGGCCTTCTCGCACAACGCGGCCGCTGGGCGGCTGCTCGGCCTTAGCGAGCAGCAGATTGGTCACGCCATGGCAATGGCCGCGGTCAGCGATGCGTCCTTCGCCGTCGTTCGGGCAAAGCCACTGTCGCAGTGGAAGGGTCTCGCGTCGGCACAGTCGGCGCTCGGTGCCATGAACACTTTGTTCCTAGCTCGTCGCGGAGTGCAGGGGCCGCTGCAAGTGATCGAAGGCCCGTTGGGTATTGATCACCTCCTGAGGATGAAGATCAACATCGACTGGGACAAACAGGGGTACGAAGGTGTCGTGGAGAGCACCATCAAAAAGTACAACTCCATGATCCACACGCAGTCCGCAGTCCATTGCATGGTCGAACTCGCCAGGCAGAACAAAATCGCTCCCGACAAGGTCGTCTCGATTGAAGCAGAAGTGTTCCAACTCGCCTTTGACTTTGCCGGCGGCGGACTCTACGGCACGGACAAAGTCATCCGTATCAAGGAACAGGCAGATCACAGCCTGCCGTACCTGCTTGCGGTGGCCCTGCTTGATGGCGACGTGATGCCGGCGCAATTCAAACCAGAACGCATCATCAAGCCGGACGTGCAGGGCTTGCTGAAGAAGGTTTCGGTCCGGCCGAACCATGAATACACCGAGGAATATCCCAAGAAGATGCCGGCCAAAATCAGCGTGCGGCTGCAGGACGGAAGCGTGGTCGAACACGAGGTCCAGGACTACCCTGGCCTCGCTTCCCATCCGTTCACATGGGAGGACGCGATCCATAAGTTCGACGCACTCGTGGCCGGTCGCGTCGACGAGGGGCTATCCGCCGAGATCAAGAATGCCGCACGTTCGGTGGAAAACATCCAGGTCAGGGACCTCATGAAGCTGCTCGGCTCCGTCAAGACGGGCCAGGAGACGGCATCGTCATCGAAAGCCGCCTAAGAAACTACAGAAGCCAGATCACGAAATACAGAGCACAAAAAGAAAAGGAGAGTTTCAAATGGCAATTACAGCTGAAAGTGTTCGCGAAATCTTTAAGGGACTTGAGAACGGCGACGGCGCTGCGTTCTTCGAACGGGTGGCTGACGACGTGGACTGGACAGTGATGGGAACCCATCCCCTGGCCGGCCATTACCCAAGCAAGAAAGCCTTTGTCGAAGGTACCTTCGCCAAGTTGAGCCAGGTTCTCCCGAAGGGCGCGCAGCTCCACGTGGAGGATTTGATCGTAAAGGGTGACGAGGCGGTAGTCGAACTTCATTCTCTGGCGACGGCCAAGAACGGCATGCGCTTCGACAACCGCTACTGCTGGGTGGTGTATTTCCGAAACAACGTGATCGTTCGCGTTCGGGCCTACCTCGATTCGGCCATGGTCGCCCGCTTGTTCGACGAGAACCCGATTGGAAGTGCCTGAGTCTTCGGATTCAGCCTCTTTCCGACACCGTGAAGCGAGACACAGCAACAATCCTCGAGTGAATCGCTTCACGGGTTACAGGCGCGAGAATGAAAACGGGGTGACGCCATGACGAAAAACATTGCGGAACTGATGGTGGAAGTCCTTGCAGGTGCCGCCGTGGAAAGAGTTTACGGGTTATGCGGCGATTCACTCAACGGATTTACCGACGCAATTCGCAGGCAGGAACAGATTCGGTGGATTCACGTGCGGCATGAAGAGACGGCAGCGTTTGCCGCCGGCGCAGAAGCACACCTCACAGGGAAGCTGTCCGTCTGCGCAGGGAGCTGTGGTCCAGGGAACTTGCACTTGATCAATGGTCTCTACGATTGTCATCGCAGCCGCGTTCCGGTCCTCGCCATTGCTGCGCAGATCCCCAGCGCTGAAATCGGCAGCAGATATTTTCAAGAAACTCATCCAGAACATCTTTTCGCACAATGCAGCCATTATTGCGAATTGGTGTCGCATCCCGAGCAAATGCCGCGTGTCCTGGAATTGGCAATGCAGACCGCGGTGTCTCGCCGGGGCGTTGCCGTAGTGTCGATTCCTGGAGATATCGCTCTGCAGACCGCAACGGCGGCCTCGCCACGCCTGCGCTTCCCGCCTCCGAATCCCAAAGTGTGCCCCTCGGACGAAGAGCTCGACACGCTGGCCAGAATTCTCGATCCATCAAAGAAAATCACCATTTTAGGCGGAGCTGGGTGCGCGGGCGCACATCGGGAGCTAATTGCACTCGCTTCGAGATTGAACTCCCCGATCGTACATGCGATGCGCGGAAAGGAGTTCATCGAGTACAACAACCCGTTCGACGTGGGAATGACGGGGCTGTTGGGATTTTCGTCCGGATATTACGCGATGATGAACTGCGATCTCCTGCTGATGATTGGAACCGATTTCCCTTATCAACAGTTTTTCCCGCGCGACGCCACGATTGTCCAGATTGATATTCGCGGCGAACAGCTCGGCCGCCGTACGAAGTTGGATTACGGATTTGTCGGAGACATCAAAACAACGCTCGAAGCGCTGTTGCCAAGAGTTCGGCAGAACGGCGAGGGAACCCATCTGAAGGCTTCCCTCGAGCATTACCACAAAGCACGCAGAGGGCTTGATGAGCTTGCGGCGCCGGGATCGAGAGGAAAACAGATCCATCCTCAACACGTCGTGAGGACGCTCGATGAGCTTGCGGCCGATGACGCACTTTTCTCGTGCGACGTAGGCACGCCCACGATCTGGGCCGCGCGGTATTTGACGATGAATGGAAAGCGACGGTTGCTGGGCTCTTTTAACCATGGATCAATGGCAAACGCCTTACCGCAGGCCATCGGTGCGCAGGTTAGTCATCCTGGCCGGCAAGTCTTGGCGCTGTCTGGTGACGGAGGGCTTGCCATGCTCATGGGCGATCTGCTTTCACTGCGTCAATTGAAAGCTCCCGTCAAGGTTGTGGTCTTCAAGAACAACTCGCTGGCCTTTGTGGAGCTTGAAATGAAGGCAGCGGGCTTAGTCGACTTTGGAACGGATCTCGAGAACCCAAGCTTCGCAAAAATGGCCGAGGCGGCTGGCCTCCTGGGTTTGACAGCCAAAACTCCCGATCAGGTTCGGCCGATGATCGCCGCAGTCCTGGGGCATGACGGACCCGCTCTGCTTGAAGTTCCCATAAGCCGTCAGGAACTCTCGATGCCCCCGAACATAACAGTTGAGCAGGCAAAGGGTTTTGGCCTGTTTGCGCTGAGAGCGGTTCTCAGCGGGCGTGGCGACGAATTGCTCGATCTCGCCGAAACAAATCTCCGGCGCTGAGCAAGATGGACGTCGGATGCCAAATTTCGCAAAGGTACCGGATGCAACCCGATGCTAGCGACACTCTTTCGACTACTCATGGGGAGAATTCGGGCGCGTACGGCAATCTTGACCGTTCTTTTGCTGTGTGGAAGCCGTGCCTTTGCTCAGGGCGCGCCTGTTTCGCCCGATCACCCGTGGCACGGCGTCGGCCAACAGAGAATCGAAGCGGATGCGAAGAATTTTCGTGAGTCCAGGTTTAACACAGATCCGGCCAAGACCTACTCGTTGGGAGAGTTAATCGACGTGGCGGAAACGCACAATCCCGAGACACATTTCGCCTGGGAACGCGCCCGTGCGCAAGCAGCGGCCTTGGGCGTCGCGCGCAGCGAATTGTTTCCCACCCTGGCAGCTGCTGCACTTTCCGGGACCAACCGGCAAGAGACCTATCTCGGAACCCGTTACTTCCGCCAAACCTTTCAGGACTTTCAGGTGGCGTTAGACCTCAACTACACGGTCTTTGACTTTGGTGCGCGGGCAGGCCGAATTGCTGCGGCCAGAGCAAACGTGCTGGCAGCCAACTTCGTGTTTAATGACACACACCGCAGAGTCATTTACAAGGTCGAGCAAGCCTACTATCAGCTCCTAAATGCGTCAGGTCAGGAGGACGCCGCCCGAGCCAGTCTGTCTAATGCCCAGGCCGTGCAGCAATCTGTGGAGGAGCGATTGAACAATGGACTGGCGACTCTCCCCGATGTACTGGAAGCCCGAAGCGCAACCGCACAGGCAGAATACGAACTGCAAGCCGTGCTAGGTTCGGAAGAGATTGCGCAAGGAAATTTGGCAACCGCGCTCGGAACCTCTCCAACGGCGACGATTCACGTGAAAACTCTCATGGAGCTGCCGACTCCCGACTCGATTGGCGACTCGGTGGACCTGGCCATCAATCGGGCACTGGGACAACGTCCCGACCTCATGCGGCTGGTGGCCGAGATACGATCGTCGAACGCTAGGGTGAAGGAGGCGCGCGCGGCCTACTATCCTTCCCTGAGTGTTAATGTCAGCCCGGTTGCGCAGTCCCTGTATGGGTTGCAGCAAACCCTACCCTGGGGACACACAGCCGGCCTCACGGGCGGATTGAGCTTAAGTCTGAACTGGACGGTGTTTGATGGAGGTGCTCGAAAAAACAATGTTGTGCAAGCTGAAGCGAACGTCCGCTCGGCAGAAGCTCAAGTCAACGCCGCGCGCGATGAGATTGCCAACCAAGTCTGGGCAGCTTACTCAAACCTGAACACCGCTTTTCGCCAGCGCCAGGCAGCGACCGCGCTACTGGACGCCGCCAGCCAGTCCTACAATTCCGCTCTTGAATCCTATAACTACGGTCTGCGCAACTTTTTGGATGTCACGGCGGCCCAGCGGACACTTGCACAGGCCCGCTCAACGGACGTACTTGCCCGCACCCAAGTGCTTATCGCTTTGGCGGATCTGGCGTTCCGAACGGGCGATTCGATTCAACCAGCATCGACGCGGCCATGACCATGCGCGCCACTGGAAAACGTCGACCTGTGAGGCTCGGGTTCTTAGTCTCGCTCTCCGCGTTGCCACTTGCCAGTTGCTCACGGGCTCCTTCCGTCGATATCCTGGGGGCGTTTTTCCCGGCGTGGCTCGTCTGCTTGGCCCTGGCTGTTCTGCTCACCGCCCTCACGCGATTGGTGCTGCTGCGGTTCCACATGAATCTTGATTTAGCGGTACTGGCTTATCCGAGCCTCGCTGCATTGTTCACTTTTGCGTTGTGGCTGATTTTCTTTCACTAGGTAGGCAGGAACAGGGACTATGAATCTCGAGACAAATTCCAGACCGCAGAGAGTGCTTAGCCGCCGAATTAGCGTGGCCATCGCAGTAGCCGCAGCCCTGCTCGGGCTGCTGGCACTTTACCGCGCCAACCACTATCCACGGACGGATGATGCCGAAGTGTTTGCCAATTTCATTGGTATCGCGCCGCAAGTCGACGGGCCGATCGTGCGACTGAATGTGCGTGACAACCAGTTTGTAAGAAAGGGCGATCTGCTGTTCGAGATCGACGAGAGGCTTTATGAGTATGCGCTCGAACGCGCCCTTTCCGAGCAGGCTGCTCTCGAAGGCCAAATTACAGACGAACAGCGCAGAATTGCAGCACTCGTGAGCGCGGTTTCAGTTTCGCAAGCAGGCATCCACAGCTCGCAGGCAGACGTAAACCGATGGGCAGCCGCGGTCGCTCAGGCCCGGGCGGATGTCTCCAATGCTGAGCAGGGCGTGAACCGAGCAAAGGCGGAATGGACCTATGCGAGTAACAACCTGCATCGTCTCGAACCTCTTCTCACAAGACAGTTCGTCACGGTAGACCAGGTGGACCGAGCGAGAACTTCAGAAACCGCCGAGGGAGAAGCTCTGAAACAAGCAGAGTCACAACTGCGGCTTTCGCAGGCTGGACTTCAGTCGGCTTTGGCGCAATACGAACGGTCCCAATCCGTGGTTGACGAAAGCAAGGCCTATCACGAGCAAGCCCAGCACGCTGTCACCACGCTGGATCCACTAACGAATCAACGCGGCGCGCGAGCGTCTGCCGTGGAGACCTCCCGATATAACCTCGGAAACTGCCGGGTCTACGCGCCATTCGATGCCCTCGTAACAAATCTCAATCTTTCCGAAGGTGCCTACGCCCATGTGGGGCAACAGGTATTCACTCTGATTGACGCGCGGACCTGGTGGGCGATCGGTAACTTCCGCGAAGGCGAACTCCAACACATCGTGCCTGGTATGCGGGCCGACGTCTACGTTCTGTCGAAACCGAGTTTGCGATTTACTGGTGTTGTGGACAGCGTGGGTTTTGGCGTTACTCCTGATCCGGATGTCTTCGGCCGCCTGGAACCCGGGCTTCCGGACGCGCAGCGAACCCTCAATTGGGTGCATTTGGCTTCGAGATATCCGGTTCGGGTCCGCGTGCAAAATCCATCCCCCGAATTATTTCGAGTCGGCGAGTCCGCCGTTGTGACAATTCGCGGAGATTGAGAATGGCCACAATTGCGCAAAGCCTACACGAATCGCACGGCGCTCTACCTTGGTTCCTAGATTTTCTCAACGAGGAGCTCGCTCCATATCCAGGCCGGGCAGGAATAGTAGCGCGGATGGTAATTGCCGCGGCGCTGGTCATGATTATTTGCGAGACCTTTCGTATTCCCTATGCCTTCGAGGCTGCGATTTACACACTCATCATTTCGCGCGCAAGCCCAAGGGCCACGCTGCAATCAGCTGGAACAACATTCCTCTTTGTCGGGGTTGGGGGAGCCTATGTTTTGATTTCGGCGGGCTTCGTTATCAGCGTTCCCATCTTACATTTTCTCTGGGTGATTGCTTCATTCGTTCTGACTTTTTATGCACTCAGTGCGATGACAAATTACGGCGCGGCTTCAACATTCGCCCTGGTGATCGCTGTTGGCATTCCCATATGGGAACGGCATGTCTCCGCCGAAACTAATGTCGAAGATACGCTCTGGCTCACTTTGGCGGTATCGGTAGGAGCTCTGGTTACTGCGGCAATAGAGCTGGCGTTTGCTCGTGTGAATCCAGGCGACGATATTGTGGTGCCCATCGCGGAACGGTTGTCTGCGGTCGAGAGTCTGTTGGTTTGTTACGCCAAACGCTGTCCTCCAGATGACCCAAGTAAAAAGAAAATCATCAGGTTCGGCATGCTTGGAACCTCGAGTTTGCGGGGGCTTCTCCGCCGCGCGGACTATTCGACCCACTACAGGGCACAGATGAGTGGTGTTGTTGCGCTGGTTGGAAGATTGGTCGACATTACCGCCACCTTGACCGGACTCAGCTTCGAGCTTACTGATACCGATGCGGAGCAATTGCGTACCTTGGGGATGGCCGTCGCAATCATTCGCACCGATCTAATGAATCGGCGAATCTCGAGCACGATTCACTTTGACCCTGACCATGCCCCCTCCCATGTTCCGCTATTGCACGAAATGCAGCATACGGTTTCGCTCATCCCACAAGCGTTCACGTATTCGGAGTCGACGAAAGTGCACCTGCCACCCTCGCCCGACGCGCTGCAATCGAAACTCTTGGCTCCAGATGCATTCGTTAACCCTGAGCATCTTAAGTTCGCACTACGAGGGTGCTTGGCGGCTAGTGGCTGTTACATCATCTATAATTCCATCGCGTGGCCAAACATCGGCGCACCCGCTATAGCCACGTGCCTGTTGACGGCGATTTCCGCTGTCGGAGCCTCTCGACAAAGACAGATTCTGCGCTTCGCCGCGTTCGTGGTGGGCGGGCTCCTTATAGGGATAGGCTCGGAGATATTCATTCTCCCGCATCTCGATTCGATTGGCGGATTCGCAATCTTCTTCATACTTGTCATGGCGCTGGTCTCATGGTTCATGACATCAAGCCCGCGATTGTCATATTTCGGATTTCAGATCGCGGTGGTCTTCTGCCTCATTAACCTTCAAGAGTTCGCGAGGCAGACATCGCTCGCTGCGGCAAGGGACCGAATCGTTGGGGTCGGCCTCGGACTATGCATGATGTGGCTTGTATTTGATCGGCTCTGGAGTGCACCTATTGCAGTGGAAATGAAAAAAACGTTTATTTCCAGCCTGCGATTACTCGCCCAACTCATACGAGAACCAGTTTCGAAAGATCCGAAGGTTGCCGTCGGACAGACCTATTCGCTGCGTGAAATGATCAACAGCAGTTTCGACCAAGTGAGAGCGCTCGCCGATGGCCTCCTACTCGAACTCGGCCCTACGCGGCTGCAGGACCTTGCTTTGCGCCGTCGAATCGTGCGGTGGCAGCCGCGGCTGCGGATGCTTTTTATAACGCGAGTTACTTTGTGGAGATACCGCGTCCGGCTTCCCGGTTTTGAATTGCCTGCGCCGGTGGCTAGGGCGCAACAAGAGTTCGATAAAGGCCTCGCCGATGTGGTGGATGGTATGGCCGACCGGCTGGAGGGCAAAGCATCGGAGAGGAAAGACGACTTCGAAGATGCATTCGGGGACCTAGAAAAGAAGGTCCTGTCTTGCTGTTCCAAAGGACCGCAAGGATTACTTGCACCAGAACTGCGAACCTTTCTTGCTCTGTCCCGCAGCATTGAAAACGTGACGTCGTCCCTGAATAACGACATCTAAGGAGCGACCTCACACAACCTGCAGTGAAGCGCAAGTCTCCTGCCATCCGATTGACACGACCGTCGGGGACGATGACGGAATCTTGTTACGCGTAATGTGTGTGTTTCCTTCGACCGCGCCGGTGATCTCCCCTTTATCACTGTGGGCTTGGCTGTTAAAGAACAACGCATGCCTTGCTGGCATACTTCAGCTCAGTCCTTGGTGCGATCTCCTCGAGCTGTGATTCGACTTCCATAATCCTGTCGGCATCTGCGTAAACTCGTTCTTATCTGCATGACCGGCCGAGCCTTCTCGTTCTGATTGGTTCCCTCTGAAATTTCGGCACTTCAGAATCTTCGGCACGATCTTCTGCAGCAAGAGCAGTGGATTCAACGCAATCGCGTTGGCCGCTCGATTGCACTTGTATAGGGTGGGCGTCATCTGGCAGCGGCAGTCCGCAGGGACCTAAAACTGGAGGGACAAAGTCATGGACAAATTTGCTACCAAGGCATCTGGCGGACTCAAAATGAGTGAAAACGAAAACCCGGATCATCTCGAGTTGATGCGCTTGCTACAAGAGGCGAAGCCACTCACGGAACCACTGTTTCCTGACCAACAAAAGAAATGGGCGGCCGAAAGCCCACTCGCTCAAGAGATTTCCGCGATTCTCGTGAACCACCCCGAGTATTACGACGAAATCCGCGCACACATCGGCGAAGTTTTTGCCAACCCAAACGCTTAAGTGTGGTTAGAAAAGTGCAGGGTAAATGAATCGATTGATTAACTGCCATTTCATTTTGCCATTCCAGGAAACCTGGTGGATAGGAAGTCAAATCAAGGAGCAGAAAGGCGAAAGGAGTAATTTCAAATGAAATCAAATCCACATGGGAATGATCAAGGAGAAACGGAAATGAATACGATCACCACGAAAGACGGAACGAAAATCTACTTCAAAGACTGGGGATCTGGACCAACCGTGGTGTTCTCGCATGGATGGCCACTGAACGCGGACGCGTGGGACGCGCAGATGCTGTTTCTCGCCCAAAAAGGCTATCGCGTCATCGCCCACGACCGCCGTGGCCACGGCCGCTCCAGCCAGCCGTGGAATGGCAACGAGATGGACACGTACGCGGATGACCTGGCCGCGCTCATCGAAAAGCTCGATCTGAAGAACATCACTCTCGTTGGGCACTCTACGGGAGGGGGCGAAGTTGCGCGTTACATTGGCCGGCACGGCTCCAAGCGCGTGTCGAAGGCCGTCCTCATTGGTGCAGTGCCGCCGATCATGCTGAAGACGGAGAACAACCCGGGTGGCCTGCCCCTGTCGGTATTTGACCAGATCCGCGCTAGCGTGGTGGCGGACCGCTCTCAGTTCTTCAAGGATCTGAGCCTGCCCTTCTACGGCTACAACAAGCCGGACGCGAAGATTTCCGAAGGCGTGCGGGACTCGTTTTGGCGACAGGGAATGCAGGTTTCCATCGTCGGTGCGTACGACTGCATCAAGGCATTCTCCGAGACCGACTTCACCGGGGACCTCAAGAAGATCGATGTCCCGACGTTGGTTTTGCACGGTGACGCCGACCAGATCGTTCCGATCGCCGACTCCGGTCTCCTGACCGCGAAGATCGTCAAAAACGCGACGCTGAAAATCTTCGCAGGTGCGCCACACGGGATGTGTACAACTCGCGCAGGCGAAATCAATGCCGCGTTGCTCGCGTTCCTTAAGATCCCAGCAGCACAGGGAGCGGCCGTATAAGGGAAAGCGGAGTCAGCGTTGCATTTCTTGGGCAGGCTTTACAGACAAATTGTATCGATGCTTGGCTATGGAGGATTTGCGGTCGCGTTAACAAAGGCGAGCGAAGCCGCTGTGTTCATTGCCCGGTGATGTACGTGTTGAGCGTCCAGAAGTGCCTAGACGAACGCCAGAAACAAGCCCACGAGGGGGAAAGATGCGAGTCGAAACAGCAGCTCGAAGCGAAAAGGTAGAGAGGGCGGACATCTCAGAAGCCAAACTGACCGAAACACAGGATCACCTTTTGGTGGAAGAGGCCATTAACGGTTCCTCCGCGGCGTTTGGCGTCTTGTTCGACCGATATGAGCGCCGGCTCCTCCGCGTCACATGGCGGGTGTTGCGGAACCACGAGGACGCTGAAGATGCAGCGCAACAGGCGTTCGAGCATGCATATGTTCATCTAAGGGGTTTTCAACGGCAATCAAGATTTTCGACCTGGCTTACTCGCATCGCGATCAATGATGCGCTAATGCTGCTCCGCAAACGGCGCCTGGGCCATGTGTCCCTCGAAGAAAGCAAAGCTGTAGAAAACGAGGATATGCCTGTTGAAAGCCACATCACCGCGGTAACCCCGGAGCAGTTGTGCGAGGCGCAAGAGCTCCGCGAAATGTTGAGTTCGGCGATTGGAGAACTCAAGCCCATTCTGGGGAAGGTAGTTCAGCTGCGGGAACTCAATGAGTTGAGCACGAGGCAGACAGCAAAAGCTCTTGAGCTTCCCATTGGAACGGTAAAGGCAAGGACCTTCCGCGCCCGGCGATTGCTGCGTCGGAAGCTGGCTGAGCGTTTGGGATTGAGTCGTCCCAAAGCCGTCGGCTCTTTGTTTGTTGAGTCTAGAAACGAGCGTCGCAACAGAAGAGAAGTTGGCATGTCGCGACCCAATCACCGCAGCCTCCGCTCGAAGCAGAGTAACCACCGAAGGAAGGCGCAACTATGACGCGGCTATCGATTCTCGATTGGTATCGCATTCTGCGGGCAAACCATCAGTGGACCATGTTCCAAGCGATTCGGTATGCGTTGTGGCTGGCGCGCTGAGTGGTGATTATAAAAGGAGAAGCATCAGTGGGTAATCGTCTGAAGAGATTCGAGCTTCTGGGCTATACCGCGGGCCTGGGTTTAGTTGTGGCACTGGTCACAATTACCTCCTCTTTACTGCTTGGCTCGACCCAGAGGTTCAGCGTTCCAGATGATGTAGCACTGCGGATTCGCCTCGATGACACGCTCACCAGCACTGATTCCGAAGTTGGTGACCCGTTCAGCGCTACGGTCGTTGACCAAGGCGACTATCAGAACGCCAGAGTGTACGGACACATTACGCAAATTGACATGTCCGGCAAAATCAAGGGCCGTACTTCCATGATGCTCCGGTTCGACCGGTTGGTGATGCCAGACGGGCGTCGGGCGCCTATTCACGCCGAAATTGTGGAGCTTTATCACGCGCCTTCAGGTGAGAAGGTAGATGTGGAAGGCGCCATCGAATCGGGTGGGCGAGGCCGCAAAACTATCGAGCACACTGTGATCGGGGCGGGGGCCGGAGCATTGCTGGGCGGAATCTTCGGGGCTGGGAAGGGCGCGGGCATCGGTTCAGTAATCGGAGGAGCCGGGGGGCTAGGAACAACGGCTTTCCACGGACATCAGAAGATCACCTTTGAATAGCGGTCAAGAAATGCTGATTCGCATAACGGGTCGATGAACGATGTTCTATCGAAATTTCAAAAAAGGAGGAGTTATGAAAATGCAAAAAGTTATGTTCGTTTTGATTGGGATGATGTATTTGTTCGCAGACAGGGCGTCGGCACAGCAAGTAAAGACCGACTATGACCGCAGCGCGAACTTCGGCCAATACCATACCTACTCATGGGAGCGCGTGAAGACGCAAGACCCTCTGTTTGTCGACCGAATTAAGAACTCCGTAAACGCCGCTCTGGCCGCAAAAGGATGGACCCAGGTGGATTCGGGCGGCGATATTTCGATCATCGCCATCGAGATGACCCACGATCAGCAGACTCTCAATACCTTCTACGACGGGTTTGGAGGTGGCTGGGGTTGGAGACGTTTTGGAGGCGGTGGCTTTGGCGAGGCAACGACAACAACAGATACATACAAGGTAGGGACGTTGGTGGTCGATCTGTTCGACACGAAGACGAAGCAACTGGTATGGAGAGGCAGCTCCAGTGACACGATCTCGAGCAACTCCAACAAGAACATCCAGAACCTGAATAAAGGCGTCGAGAAAATGCTTAAGCAATTTCCTCCAGGCTCTTCGAAGAAATAGGGGCGTCCCAAAACTGAAACCCGGGACAACGTACTACTACACGGTCGATCTTACGTAGCAACGGCAGTGAATTCAGCGCCATCGCATTGGTCGTTCAGCGCTGATGCGTAACAAAAGGAGCCACAAATGAGTAATCCGATGAAGCCTATGCGAGCAGTGCGAGGAATTTGCCAGTCCGTTTGCGTCATTTTATTGCTGTTGACTAGCGGCGTGCTTTCAGGGCAGAGACCCGAGCGTGGCGTCAAGAATATTGTTTTGGTGCATGGAGCTTGGGCAGATGGTTCCGGCTGGAAAGGCGTCTACGACATTCTTATCAAAGATGGTTACAACGTCAGCATCGTCCAAGAGCCTGAGACGTCCTTTAAAGAAGACGTGGCCGCTACGAAGCGCACACTTGCTCTTCAAAGTGGGCCGTGCATTCTTGTCGCTCACAGCTATGGGGGAGCCGTAATTACGGAAGCGGGCACGGATCCATCGGTTACCGGATTGGTGTACGTCGCGGCTCACATGCCGGATTCCGGCGAGAAAGAGTCAGAGGACGGAAAGCGCTTTCCGAGCGACCTCGCCAAATCAGGCGCCATAAAGAAAACGTCGGACGGTTTCACCTATATTGACCCGACGCAATTCCATGAATTGTTCGCAGCTGACCTTCCCGCTGACCGGGCCGCATTGATGGCGCGCTCACAGGTGCTCAACTTTGCGGATAATTTCTCAGCGACGATCACCACGGCTGCCTGGAGAAGCAAACCGAGCTGGATGGTAGTGGCAGGAAGCGACCGAACCATTAACCCGGACTTGGAACGTTGGTATGCGAAGCGGGCCAGTAGCCACACGATTGAAGTCGCAGGTGCCAGCCACTGCGTCTACGTCTCGCATCCCAGGGAGGTTGCAGATGTAATCGAGAGTGCGGCACGTGCGGCCTCGAAGTAGCTCGGACTCCGCAAGGAATCCGCACACCCGGAGGACCAAGTGAAACTTCTCGAAATTCAGTCGTCACCAAGAGGCGAATCTTCCGATTCGATCAACCTCACTAAATCATTCATCGAGGCGTGCCAATCCGACAACGACTCGATAGTTGTAGATACGTTGAACGTCTGGCATGAACGGCTACCGGAGTTCGACTACGAGGCAATTGGAGCGAAGTACAAAGCTGTGAAGCACGAAACGATGACTGAGGCAGAGTCCAACGTGTGGGAGCGAATTCAATCGTTGATCGAACGATTTCAGAACGCCGATCGAATCGTCTTAGGGACTCCCATGTGGAACTTTGGTCTACCTTACAAGCTCAAACAATTGATTGATCTCGTAGCGCAGCGAAACTATCTGTTTACCTACGACGGCAAACAGTACGGCCCTCTACTGAACGTGGAAAAGGCAATCGTCGTCTATACGCGCGGTTCGCGCTTCCTGGAGGGTACTCCTATACCGCCCTCGCGATTCGACTACCAAGCAACCTATCTGGACTTTTGGTTGCAGCTTGTAGGTGTTCGAGATCTTCGGAGCGTGATTGTTGACAACGCGTGGAATCGAGATCGTCAGGAATCAGAAATGAGCCTGGCGAAAGGCAAAGCGACTCTGGAACGACTGGTTGAATGGTTTCTCAACTAGCAGTGGAACAACAGCAAAGGGCCATGCATCCGAGTGGAGAATCGGAGGCACAGCGCTATGTTCTTTTTGGGGAAAAGACAAGACCATGATCGCTAAACACACTTTGAGAGCCATACATGAGATAGGGTTAATGGCCGGAATCTCAATCATTTTGACCGCAAATGCAAACGGCCAATCCATTCATCCACCTATCGGCACACTGTTGTCCGACCCGCCACAGGTTGTGACTTCATTCGAGCTTCAGGCTATCAACGATCCGGCAACAGGTAAGGGAGCGTTTGTCTTTGAAGGACATAGAGTTCCTCCCGTTGTACGGGCGGTGCCTGGCGGAGCGATTCGAGTGGAATATGTCAACCAGATGTCCAAGAGTTCTTCGGAGGTCTGCGTGGACGGCCCCTGCATGAACATGACGAACCTTCATTTCCATGGTTTGCATGTATCGCCAAATGCTCCTGGGGATGATGTTCTGACCATGATCGCCATGCCGGGTGAATCACTGCACTACACGGTGGACATTCCTGCGGATCAGCCTCCCGGATTGTACTGGTATCACACACATCCTCATGGAGAGAGTTATCAGCAGAATCTCGATGGAATGTCGGGCGCAATCGTAATCGACGGAATGGATCGGTACTTTCCCGAGATCAAGACTATGAGGGAGAGGATTCTAATCCTTCGAGACGCCGAACTTGAACAGGGTGACTCTTCATCGACGATCCTGAAGAGCGCTGCGCAACTTGCACCGTATGGCTGTGGCGCAGCAACCGGTGAAGCGACCCGAGTGTTTACGGTCAATGGCGTTGTGCGACCAAAAATCGCCATAGCTTCCGGGGAGAAGCAGTTTTGGCGCATCGTGAATGCTTCTCCGGATCTATATGCAGACTTGGAGTTGGATTCTGTATCGATGACCGTCGTGGCGCTCGATGGCATGCCTCTCACATATCACGACCCCAAGCGGCATACCGAGGAACTTCGCCATGTGCCGCTTGCCCCGGGTGGTCGGGCTGAGGTCATCGTCGAAGGCCCAAAGCCGGGCTCGACAACATCGCTGCGTAGCTTGTGTGTCAATACGGGCGCTGATGGAGATCCGAACCCGAACATGGTCCTGGCCGATCTTGAAACTAATGCAAAGGAATCGGCTCCGACCCATTCCGTCCAAGCAGGCCCATACGACAAAGCCATATACAAGCCATTATCAAATCGCACCCGAGATCGGTTGGAGAGGAGTACCCCCGACTTTACTGTGACGTTTAGCGAGGACAGGAAGGGTTTTTACATCAACGACCGGAAGTTTGCTCCAGACGAGGAGCCTATGACTCGGGTAAAGGTAGGGACCTACGCTCATTGGCGTGTTACGAACGCAACAAACGAGATTCATCCGTTTCACATCCATCAGGTTCATTTTCTTGTCTACGAACGGGCGGGAATGTCCCTGCGCAGGCCTGAATGGATGGATACAGTCAATCTCGCACCAAATGAATCACTCGATCTAATCATGGATTTCACGGAGCCGATAATTCGTGGCGTCTCGGTATTCCACTGTCACCTACTGAGTCATGAGGACAAAGGGATGATGGCCAAAATTCTTTTTGAATGACGCGCTAGATGCACGCTAAAGAGACGAAAAGTCGTACTTATATGCAATGGAGCGCTGAGCCAGCGGAGACCTCGATGGGACGCAAAGATCAACAACAAGCAACTCGATCGTGGACGACCAGACGCGACGAGAAGAAAACACGGATGGGATTGGTCTCTTCCTGGATGAGCGGCCCGCTGCTGCCGCGAGAGAAGCTGGTGGACTCCCTTGAAGCACTCATTGCGCCGACGGATCGGATCGTGCTCGAAGGGGAAAACCAGAAGCAGGCTGATTTTCTTTCACGCTCCCTGGTCAAGGTCGATCCCAAGAAATTGCATGACTTGCATTTAATCATTTCCAGCATCAGCAGGCCCGAGCATCTCAACCTATTCGAGTTGGGAATCGCGAAAAAGGTCGACTTCGCGTTCGCAGGCCCCCCGAAGCCTCCGGGTGGCGCAATTACTCGAGGACGGCGTCTTGGAAATCGGAGCCATTCACACATACGTTGAGCTCTATGCCCGCCTGCTTGTCGACCTCGCGCCGAACGTCGTGTTGGTCCCCCGACCTTGAACGCTGGTACGCCACGCGAGCCAACAGCCACAAGGTCGAAGTTGCGGGCGCCAGCCACGCGGTCCACGTCTCCAGGCCGAAAGAGGTTGCCGCCGTGATCGAACGGGCTGCAGCGCACGTTCACTAGAAAGGCTGGTTCGATGTCGATGGGTTCGGGAGCGGCGACCAGGCACTCTACAAACAGTCATCGAGATGATTTCTGTGCGTGATGCCCCATTGCCTGAGTTCCCATCTTCAGGCGGTTTCATGCCCCACTGGGTGGTTGGACAAATCGTGTCGGGCGACCGCTAACAGGACAGCAATAGCCGAGAACAGGTCGCCTAGATACATCTTCACTTATCGATTAGGAGAGAGATTGTATGTCAAAGACTCCGTACTTCCGGCTGCTGCTTCGATTCTGCGGAATTGGAGTCCTGTTGTTCGCAGGACTGCAGTTCGTCCGGCCCGAACTGAGGAATCCGCCGGTCACTGCCGAGATACAGGCTCCCGCTGAGGTCAAGGCGATCTTCAAACACTCCTGCTACAACTGCCATTCCAACGAAACTGAATTGGCTTGGTTTGATCTAGTCGTGCCGGCCTACTGGATCGTTTCCCGAGACGTACATCGCGCCAGGGCGCACCTGAACTTCTCAGAGATCGGAGCGCTTTCCGAAGAGCAGCAGAAGTTGGCGTTATTCGACGCCTTCAATCAGATTCAGCTGGGCGCAATGCCGGTGCCTTCGTATCGAGCGGCGCACCCGAACTCCGCGATTACTGCGGAACAGCTGGCGATTCTACGGAACTATCTGACACCCAGGTCGCAGGAACCTCCAGCCACTGTCTCGGAAGTCCAGGCAACAGATCGCGAATACATGCGGTGGATTGAGGACAACGGGACAGTCCGCAGCGTTCAGAACACGCTTGGTGGTGTCCCCTTTCATCCAGAGTACAAAACTTGGAAACAGATCGGCAGCACGGAGCGAATCGAAAACAACACCATACGCGTTGTTCTCGGTAATGATCTCGCGGTGAAAGCAATCGCGGACAACCGTATCAATCCATGGCCGGACGGAGCCATGATCGGAAAGGTCACCTGGCATGAACAACCGGATCCCGATGGGGTAGTCGGGCCCGGACAGTTTGTTCAAGTCGAATTAATGATTCGCGATCAAGAGAAGTATCGCACGACGGCAGGATGGGGCTGGGGCCGATGGATCGGTATGGACCTGAAGCCCGATGGCCAAACGTTGGACTTCGCAAATACTCACTGCGTCGACTGTCATCACGCGGTTGAGCGAAACGACTATGTGTTCACGATGCCGATCAAGAATCGGCAACGAGGCGCGCTGTGAAAACCATCCATGTGCTTCCCGCGGCTCTACTGCTGATGGGCATAGGATGCTCGCAACCGAACGCGCGGGTGATAACGCGGTTCAATCGGGACGCTGAGGTATCCGGAGAACTGCCCTACAACCCGCTCCAATGGGAGGTCATCGCATCCACGCTCAACCATAACGACCACACCTTGGCCACGGTTCTGGGCAATGATCGAGCCATCGCCTGCACACGCAAGAACGCCACGCATGCGTATCCGGCGGGATCGGTACTATCCGTAATTACATGGTCTCAAGAGGAGGACCCTCGATGGTTCGGTGGAAACATACCGGGCAAAGTGCGATCCGTCGAGTTCCTCGAAGTGCGATCCGGCCAGGATCACGGGACCTACTTGTACACCATGTATCGCGGTTCGCCCTTGAGAAAGCTCGTCTCCACAGAAGAAAAATCTCCGACGGGCCGAGCGGCATACATTCTCGGACAACGGGCAGCAGTCATGCCCTGAAAATTCCCGACGCATAAGGAGGCTACAGGTCCAGTCGAAGAGGCCGCATCGGGTGAATCAGATGTACCAACGAGCACGCGAGCTCTGGTCCTTGCTCGCCTGCTTCGACCGCGTCAAATGAGAGGAACGACCATGGCTTGGGAGAATGCAGTTCTTTCAGAAAATGAAGATGATATCCAGACCTGTCTCACCGGCCGAGAAGGTCTGAACGACGGCTTTGAATACATCGTCGGAGCGAGCAAAGCTCTCCGAGAGGTATTGGACCTCGTTCGCACAGTCGCGCCCACGGGTTCGACCGCTCTGATTGAAGGGGAAACCGGTACAGGGAAGGAACTCATCGCCCGCGCGATTCACGAGCACAGCACACGCAGCGATCGTCCATTCCTAAAAGTGAATTGTGCTGCGATTCCCCTCGGATTGCTAGAGAGCGAGCTCTTCGGCCACGAAAGAGGAGCCTTCACGGGCGCCGTGGCACGCAAAGTGGGCCGTTTCGAAGCGGCTGACCGCGGCACGCTCTTCCTGGACGAGATCGGGGACATCCCGCTCGAACTGCAACCCAAGCTGCTGCACTTCCTTCAAGAGGGAGAGTTCGAGAGATTGGGCAGTACGCAAACCCAACGGGTGAACGTTCGGATAGTAGCCGCAACAAATAAAGACCTCGCCAAGCTAGTTGCCCAGAATCAATTCCGTAGGGATCTGTACTACCGGTTGAATATCTTTCCCATACTTGTTCCCCCACTGCGCGATCGGCGCAGAGACATTCCATCACTCGTGAGGCACTTTGTAGGAATCTATGCGGAACGCATGAACAAGCAGATCGAGCGGATTCCGACAGATGTGATGGAGGCGCTGGTAGACCATTCTTGGCCGGGAAACATCCGTGAGCTGCAGAATTTCATCGAGCGGAGCGTCATCCTGGCCGATGGGAACACACTGCGTCCTCCACTTAAAGGATTGAGGCAGGCTGCGGGAATTGAATCTCTGGAGCCCATCACGATGGAAGAAGCTGAGCGAGTTCACATCCGCAAGACGTTGGAGCAAGCCAACTGGGTTATCGCTGGTCCCAGAGGCGCTGCTGTTCGGTTGGGAATGAAGCGGTCCACAGTCTACTTTCGCATGCGAAAGCTAGGAATTCTAAGGTCGTAGCGAGCCAAAAGAAAAAACAGAATGCTTTGCTGGGTCAGTAGCTCGAGGTCGATATGAATGTAGCGTTTTTTTTCCTGGGCAAGGGTCGCAAGTTCAGGGTATGCTGCACGCCCTTCCGGATCATCCGTCCATCGCGCGGATGCTCGATGAGGTCAGCGAGGCTCTGTGAGAAAATGTGGTAGAACTCGACTCACCGACCGTTCTTCGATCGACGGTTTCGGTCCAACTGGCGTTGCTGGCCTCCGGTGTCGCGGTGGCACGCGCTCTCGTCGCAGAAGGTGTCGAGCCGGAAGCGGTGGCAGGCATGTCAGGCAAAAAGGGCAGGGTAGAAGGGGTCGGCCGTGACAGTGTGGGATTCTAACCAGGGAGGGGGCAGCGTACTTATCAGCGCCAGAATCCGGGAGTGATATACTCTTGAAAGGATAACAATGGAGCCCAAGGCTAACGTAATTGTTCGCGATCCCGAGATTCTTGGCGGGATACCGGTATTCCGTGGGACTCGTGTACCTTTCAAGAACTTGCTCGACTACCTTGAAGGGGGCCACACTCTGGACGAGTTTCTCGAAGAGTTTCCGTCGGTCACACGCCAGGCAGCCATCGCGGCTTTGGAGCACGCTAAGGAATTAGTGATCGCGCAAACGCGATGAGGCTCCTCATCGACGAATGTCTCCCACGAGCCTTAAAACGGCTACTCCCTGAACACACCTGTTGTACAGTCCAAGAGATGGCTTGGGCCGGCATCAAGAATGGCGCACTCCTGTCTTTGGCAGAGGCCGAGTTCGACGCCTTAATCACGATCGACCAAGGTTTCGCGTATCAGCAAGACCTCAAGGAGCGCAGAATCGCGATTCTCCTGCTGGTCTCGAGGTCCAATCAGATCGAGGACTTAGTGCCAATCTTCCCGCTGCTCTTACCGCACTGGAGACGATCGTGCCGGGCCAGGTCGTGCGAATCGGCCAGTAGTCATCTTTAGAGTGTGTCTGGGGGCGCGGCCAAGCTATCGCCCAGCATCCACATTTCGTCCGCGCCGCGTTAGGTGAAATTGAGCGATTTTCCGGGGCTTTGAAAAACGAGCGAAGGAAGGCTGAGATGAGTCTCTTCTCAGCCCTGTATTAAGATGGTTGGCGACTGCAGGAGCACCCGAGTTTGGAGTGGCTGCTCTCCGAGTTGCAGGAATCTTCGAGGGAACAGAACCAGCGCCTTAGTAACTCGAAATATACGTACTCGCTGCGTTTATACCGCGCCGAGAGGATGTGAAATTCTACGAACTAAGAGATCATCAGAACCACATCTCTTCGTTGTTCGGCATCCTCATAGGGCACTGCAGGCTGAATGTTGTGCCCGACGCCAAAATCCGCAAACTCAATAACTTGCGAAAGGAATCAGCCAGGGCTACAATCGCCTTGCGGTCTTTCTGAGACGTGGTGTGCAGTCTCATTCTGTCGCGCACTCCTTCATTAAGATAGATGGTTTCCGAAGGGGAAAGTTCGGTGATCGCCAGCAAGATCCATCGGCGAATTGATCCGGCGAGGCGCGGACTTCTGGTCGAAAGTGGCACATGGGACCGCCGAAAACCGAGAGCGAACGAAGGAAGTTTGATGGCAGATTGATGGCAGTTTTCTGAAAAGAGGCGTATCGAGGCAATAAGTCCTTTATTATCAAGGGCCGAGGTAGCTCAGTGGTAGAGCAGCCGATTCGTAAGCTGCAGCAGCGCCATTTAAACAAACGACATAGCTGAAAACTCAACGGCTTAGCTGCCCATCACGTCCCATCACTACCCATCATTCCCGGTCTTACAACGCAAAAACAACGCAAGGTAACCCTATAGCACTCTTCCCCGGTTCAGCATGACATTGGTGACAGGGCAACGTTCTAGCCAACTGAACTCTGCAAGATTACCATACAGCGCACTGTTCGCTTGGATTACTCGCAATAGCGTTTCTTCCGGGCAAAACCGCGTGTAAAGTCAGTCCGCTCATGCAAGAATGTCGTCCTTTACGCCAAGCGTTGGGTATACTCGATAAAACGTCAAGCGTCGATCCGAGAGGTAAGCAATGACGATCATTTTGCGGCCCGAGCAGGAACAAGTGCTCCGAGAGGCCATCAGTTCGGGATTGGCCCACACGCCCGATGAAGCGCTCGACCAGGCGCTCGACATGCTCCGCGACCGGCTGCCCAGGCAAACTGCCGAGATGGAATCTACGGCGGCCACTGCGCGGCGCCTGGCGCGTTTTGGCAAAAGCCACGGACTCTCGCTGGGCGGTGCCACGATCAAAGAACTGCTCCATGAGAGCAGGCCGTGAGCCGGTTTGTCCTTGATGCTTCAATCGTTTTGACCTGGTGCTTTCCCGACGAAGCGTCGCAGAAGGCTGAAGAAATTTCGGAGCGGATTGCGTCGGGTGATCGCATCGTAGTGTCGGCGTTTTGGCGTCATGAGGTGCTGAATGCGCTCCTTGTCGGCGAGAGGCGTAAGCGGATTACGCCCGCTCTGACACAGGCTTTCCTCGATGATTTGGATCGCTTGCCGGTGGATGTGGATGTTTCGCCAAGCTCGGCCACAGTTTTCACCGCGACGCAGTCACTTTGCCGCAAGCATGGCCTGACGGCGTACGATGCGGCCTACTTGGAAATAGCGCTGCGCGGAACAAAGAAACTGGCTACGGTTGATGATGATTTGAAGCGAGCGGCGGTAGCTGAAGGCGTACAGGTTTTGTAGCAGTCAGGGGATCGTCCGGTGTGGGCGTGAATTCGGATAGTTCGCGTTAATGCTGTGGGCAGTGCGGGACAGGGCATTTCCTGTGTTCACACTTCCAAAACAGATAGCCGAAAGGTTTCGGTACAAACTGTATAGTTAAATCGGCCTAGACGTTCACAAACGGAAAATCGGCTACTGCAGCGCGATCTGCTGATGAAGCGGCAGATCCAGCGAAGAGCCTCTGGCCATGATGGTGTAACTCGTGTGGTCAAAATACTCGAACGGCTTGAAATGGCGTGGCTTAGGATTTAGCCCAAGCTCTCTCTTCGAATGGACTTCGCCGATCCAGAAACAGCTGCTTGGGTCGAGGGCAAGCACCAATACAATTACAAGGGTTTTCGATGATCTTGGTGACAGGGCGGCGTTCTAAGAGCTTAGATGCCTTCAAAGAGGTGGTAGAATGGCGGGCGTGCTCGCGGGGCGGGCGTCAGCATCCTACCCTCGAAGTTCTTCGCAGCATTCCTGCACGGATTGGAAACGGGCGATCCTGCTACGCTCATGGGCGGCACGGTGATGTTCGCGGTCTTCAACGCGGCCGCAGGATGTTTGGGAGTGTATCGCGCGCATCGCGCGTCGATCCGGCGGAAGTTCTGAGGGATTCCTGATCGACAGAAAAACGATCACCACGGTCGGCATCGTGACGCGAGACCGGTTGACAAGCCTGGTTGCGTGCCTGGAGAGCTACCGCGGAAACTGTCAGCGCCACGCCAGGTCTCCCGAGTTCGTCGTTGCGGACGACTCGTCGAGCGCGGAAGCCGCGGACCGCACGAGGGCCGTGTTGCGGAGGCTCGCGGATCGGTTCAACGCGAGGGTGCGGTACGCCGACCGGCAGGATAAGAGACGGTTCGCGGCAGCGCTGGCTGCGGAGTCCGGGGTGCCGCGCGAGGTTATCAACTTTGCGCTCTTCGGCGATGAGCGCTGCGCGTTGTCCACCGGCGCAAACCGCAACAGTCTGCTCTTGGACGCCGCCGACACGCTCGTGTTGGCGGTCGACGACGATACCTTGTACGATTACGACTAATCAGACACAAACGTCTTTACGCTGGTAGAATTGACAGAGACCAAATTGCATGTCGAGCCGACCAACTCCCGCCCATCAGCGAAAGCGGCCAAAGCACATATTGTTGATAGCGATCCCAAGTGGGGATTTGCGGGACGGATCGCGCTCATTCCACAACTACGTCACTCCACTCCACAGTGCGGTTCACGTGGGCAAAAAACGCGCATTTCGTGGAAATAGAGAAGCGTCCTTTATATACGCGTGTGCGCGTGATCTTTTGAAGCGGGGGGAGGGAATTGGCTGTGACAGTGTAGAATTCTAACCAAGTACACAGGCTTGCTTGCCTGAGATAGACAGTCTTCCTCCAAAATCGACTGCAAGACAGCTGCAAAAGTCACCGCGCTCATGCGAGATTCGTACTGCCACAGATAGGTGCTGCGGTGAAGCACGATGCGAAGCGCCGACCGACCGAAAGTCCTCCGCCGATGCTTGCGACGGGCCGACGGAACAGGGTGCTACTAGAACGAAGACACTCCAACCAATGGTTCACTCCACCAGGCTAGTCCGGAAACAGGCCTTTTCCGCGTTTACGGACTTAATGGATGACGCCAACGCAGCCCCTGGAACCGAGCGAAATCGCTGTCCGTGGTGATCAATTCACAGCCGTGCTCGATGGCCAAGGCCGCTACATAAGCATCGGTGACCAAAGGGCCCTCAATGGCGTTGCACATCTTCACAAATAGGTCCCAGTGTGTGCGACTCGGCGCGACGAAGACGGCTCGTGGCCACTCGACGAGCCTGCGGCAAAATGCTAAAGCTGTTTGCATCGGTGTCGCCGGCCGAAAGATCTTGGGATTTGTCACGATTCGCAGGAAGCCGGCGAGCACGATCTCCGCGACCGCGAACGGTTCCGGCGCCTCGACCAGGGCTGTAAGCCACGCGGCATATCGATCGTGCTCGGGCGCGTCCAGCCGATGCGCGTAGATTAGGACGTTGACGTCCGGCAGTTGCATCGGCTAGCGCTGCCTCCCAAAACGCTCGACGTCGTCGGCTTCAAGCAGCGCAGCGGTCTTATCGATATTCAAGGACGTGAACTGACCTCCCTCGCCGAACGTCACCAAATCGAAACGATCTCGCCGCTGCGACGCAGACGCCTGCAGCAGCAACCGCACCGCGCGTTCGATCAACCCGCTGACGCTCGTGCCGGATTCCGCCGCGCGCTTCTTCAACCGCTCCAGAAGGCGATTATTTAACGTAATCGTAGTGCGCATGATGCAGAATCATACCTTACTTACATCACTGCATCAAGGCCGCGAGTATAGCCGTGCAGCGATGTGATGGGTCACCTTATTCGGGATTAACGCTCCGAATAAGCCCTTTAGTATCAATCGCAGAGCAGCCGATTTTCGATCGGCTGGCTCTCACATTAAGGAGTTTCCAGGACGACAGGGTGCGTCATGCCAATGAGGATCAAGAGGGTTTGTCCTGCCAACTATTCCTACATAGTTATTATATTGCACGCGTAAATCTACGGTCGACAGCAGGTCTTTTTTGCGTGTGCTGTTTGTGGAAGCTCCTGACAGCCAAGCTCTATGCCGCACGGCAAAACCTTTAAACTCGAGAGCTTGCGAAAGGGTTGAAAGAAGGCTAACATCGATTTTCGAATCTCTTTTCGTCTGGCGTGCGGTCTGATTCTGTTATTGAACTCCAGGGGAAAGGGCGTTTCGGGAGTGAAATTGCGACGAGCCCCGGTCGGAACCCGGACAGAGGTCGCTCAAGAGGGTGGAGCTTTTCCTGGAAAGTGCTTGGGCAACGATTGCCGAAACCGAACGTGAACAACGCAAGTTTGACGCAAATTTTTTGACGGCTGCCAAACAAGGGAATAAGTCTTTTATTATCAAGGGCCGAGGTAGCTCAGTGGTAGAGCAGCCGATTCGTAATCGGCAGGTCGCGAGTTCAACTCTCGCCCTCGGCTCCAAACTCTATGAAAACAAAAGAGTTTCTGAGGCCAGTGAGCCGGGTTCCTGTCTGGTTCCATCAAAGTTCCATTGTTCTTTTGAAGTAGGTCCATGGCGTTCTCTATGTCTTTGGTTGCAACGATGCCGTATCGGATGAACACGCTGCGAGTTTTCCAGTCGCCGATCTTCATGATGACGGTCTCATCCACGCCTGCCTCATGCAGCTTTCGAGCACCGGAGCGACGGAGATCATGAACGATAAGGTTGGGACACCCCGCCGCTGCGGTTGGCTCGTCCCATTCTCATCGCAGGTTTGTGCCGTCGAAGCCGAACTGCTTTGAGCGAGTTTGTTCGGATATTCCTTGTGGACGCACGCGAGTGCAAGATTGGCGAACCGCTCAGCGGCGTTGATGTCGAACGTGGGAGGGGGCGTGGTGTTTTGTCCACTCATCTGACTACTCGTGAGACGTAGAGAAACAGCGCAGATTATGTATTTCATTTAAGACCTACTCTATACGAAAAATGTCTGAAGCTGTCAGCCGTCGCACGGCGCAGTCATTTGCATGATTAGGCACTTGCGAATGCCCGTCGCAACGGCCAGATATTTCAGGGTATAAAGGGAATGCGTCCTCAAAGGACATAGGGATGAAGCGCTCGGTTCCACTGGTGCTCAAGTTTCTTTTGGTTCTCAGTGTCGCGTTAGCATGTCTGACCGCCAGCAATAATGTATGTCACAGGTCGGTCCGGCGAATGCGAGAAGCAGCCTTGTCGCAAGATTTGTGGGTCATGCGGGAATGCATCGATAACTTCACCAAGGATAGAGAACAACCACCTCAGTCGTTGCAGGACTTAGTTGACGGGGAATATTTACCGGAGATTCCGACGGACCCGTTAACGGGGAGGAAGGACTGGATTCCCCATTTCGGCACAGTCATACTCGACGAAGGGCGGACCACTTTCGGGATCGACAACATACATTCCAGTTCGGAGCATAACGGCTGGTGACGCGCTGGAAGGCAGATGTCCGATTATCCAAGTCCATAAATTTGTTCTTTCGATTCAACTAATCCGGGCTCGACAAGTTTTCTAGCACCAGTGACGCGTCGAAGACGCGGTCGGGACTTACCGGGAGTTGGTCGGATACAATCGACGTAAACAAGGCTCTGCCACTCATGACCAAACCAAAGAGAATCCTCTACCGGGGCGTACCGATGATTGAAGGATGGCCTGAGAAAATCATCGCTGCGCAGCAGGTTGTTGTCCCTTACATTGGAAGGCCGAGACGTTCCGAGAATCCGCTACGGCAACGAACACAGCGACTGGAAGGCTGCCTCCGTACCCTGCCACGATTGCGGGATTCTTATGGGCGAGTTCCATGTACCGAACTGCGATGTCGAGGAGTGTCCGGTATGCCACGATCAACTCATAAGTTGCGAATGCCCGTTCGACAATTAGGTTTGCTCTTCGGTCACCTGGCGGATAAGCTTTCAAGGGCGCTGTTTCAGGATCCGCCGTACATTTTTTTTCCCGTGCAGAACGGCGACAACCTGAAGTGGGGACGTCTCTGGCCGTTACACAACGGTGTAGTTGGGTTAGCGGGTCAGCGTCCAGAAACGCAGCGAACGGGTTGTGAGGTCGGGACGGGAATGGCCGCGCATGGGCGCTTCGGCAACAAGCGCGCAAGCGTCGTAAATCGCTTGTTCTACGCGGTCGGCGGCGTCTTCGCTGTCATCGGCAATGTAACACCAGATGTCAAAAATATCCGCTTTGGCAAGAGGCGTGAGAGCATAAACGCTCATCGTTTGGACAAACGCCAGTCGTCTTTCATCGCCTGGATTTCACGGCGGGCCCGAGCGCCGTCAATAAGCTCGCCACGCTCGGCGTGTAGATAGCCTTCCTCGATATGAGCGGACAACGCCCGTCGTTCCTCGTCGGTCCAGCTTTCCTCGGCGTCCTGAGCTTCAAGAGCGCGGCGGAGTACGTCTTCGATGCTCGTATAGCCGCCGCTGGAAAGGCGTTTGTTGATGAGCGTCTCAAGATCAGGTGGGACGGTTAATTGCATGGCCGGTTCTCGCGCCTCAACAACAGTGTGCCCCACAAGCGCTGGCGCGATGCCGCTCGGCGTGCCGTGATCAAAGCGAACGAGCATCGTTGGACGTGGACTAGGGACCTCAACCGGTGGCGGATCCAGGCTGCGAGCTGCAAATTCGAGCACAGTCCGGATCTGTTCCGCGTCACGTGGAGCTGCTCAACGATTTCCTCGATGCTGGCGCCCGCTTCGAGATTCTCGAAGACCGTCGCCACAGGCCTCCGTGTACCCCGAAAAACCCATGCGCCGCTGCGCCTGCCCTCGTCTCTCGCATTCAAATCAGCACTATTTTCGAATTCACTCCTGCATCGGTTCAGCCGGCGGTTCGGCGCGCAAGCTCAGATAATCCATGTTCCAGCGCTTGAGCTGCGTTGACATTGCGTACGTCATCGCCTCGTCCGAAACCGCATCGCATCCGACCAACTCGATCCATTTCCAGCCATCCGCCGCATCAAAACAGCGCTCCCGGAATGCCGCTGAAATGGACCTAACAGCCTTCTCCGCTGCCTCCAATGCCGCTCCGGGATCTTCCTCCGTGCTGTAGAGAAGGTCGATTCGAAGCACGTACAAATCCTTTTCGCCATGCCGAACTTGTTCCGCGCCTTCATCGACGTCGAAGAAAACTGCGACCAAATGCTTTCCCAACGGTTCCAAAATCTTCGCAATCCGTTTTGCAACGCCGGTGTCGGTCAGACGCCGTTCGAATTCGTCAGGGAAGGCCGCGCGACGATACCGGGCCGCAAGCCATCGCTGGAGCACGAAGCGATCTTCCGGCCTGAGCACGACATTTGCACTCGGAGCATGCCCGGCGAGCTCGTCCTTTTTTGTCGCCGTCTTGTCTAGGGCCTGCATGTCCAGAAAGGCCGCGGCCCCACCGACCACGCAGTCGAGGTGAAGCCGTCGCGAATTCTTTGCGTGCGTAAAGTTTCCGTTGGGTGCCTCGATTCGCTTGGCCACAATCACTTCAACGAGCGGCTCCGCATGTGGACTCTGCGCCAAATCGCAATCATGCGAAATGACGACAGTGAATGCAGACTCGGCGTGGTCTGCAGACACCAATCCCAGCGCGACGCTGGATTCGCTCTTCAGCACGTGGCCCTGCCGCCACGGCGTATCACGATCCCAGGCCGCCATCGCTCATCATTCCTTCTCATCCAGCATCGGCGCACCCATTTCTCCAAATACCTCGCGCGAAGGCCGCTTGCGCCCGGCAAGACGCTTCCGAAGCGCCTCACGCTGGCCGAATTCGCTACGGAGGATTTCAATAAGGCCACGCGCCGCGCTATCGGCAGGACTTCCTTCTTTAACCAGTTCGAAGAAATTCTTCCCGTTCTTAATTGGCCGCCGCATCGCCTGCGATGTTCCCCTTAGCCCTTCGACCGCAAATAGATCGGCTGCCTTCGCCAGTTCCGAAAGTCTTGACGCATTCTCTGCGGCGACCGGCTTTCCTGCCTGCCAGTCATAGATCGCTTGCCGAGAGACTTGAAGAATCCCCGCCAGGTCGGTAACGGTTGGGTTCAAAACCGCTCGGATGCGGCTGATGTTTTCAATAACATTCGGACCAACAATCGCATCCGTCACCCGGCCTGACCATTCGTAGCCGATGAATGGGTATCCCATGTTTCCGCGACTTCGGACGTACACAAACGTCGCGGCGCCGCCTGTGCCCACCTCCATGCCCAGAGGGCCGATGGGCGCGGGCCTCGCCGCAGCGGGGAACAATGCTCTCGGCCCGAAAGTCACTGGCCCAAATGCAGTTGCGTTCATTGTGTTCATCCCCATGCCTTCAATGCGCTTTCCGTAACACTCGCTCGAAACGTCTTTTCAATTCCGGTGTGAATGAGACTCAGTTCGTTGCGGATGTGGTCTACGCTAAATGCATCCCTTGACTCGCTCCACCCGTCCGTGTCAATGATCGCGTGACGTCCTCGAAGCGGCCGGAACCTCTCCGCCAGACTCAATGTCAGCGGCTGCAGGTCGGGAGGAAATCCCACCTCCCCATCCTGAATAATCACGCGCGAACGAACATTCACGTTTTCTCGTCTGACCAGCGTCTCCGAGAACGAATGCACGATCGTGTCGTCAATTTTTTCCGTGAGACCCAATATCGATCCGGATAGATAGTCTCGTACACGCTCGCCCGATTTCGGGAACACCGCGTCCAGATAGCGCAGCCCGATCCTGTCCGTATAACTCAAACTGACGGCTTCGTTCACTGCTTGAAGCCCTTTTACAAAACCCGCGATAAAGGTCTCAAACACATCGTATTCTGTGGTCTGAAATGACAGTGCGCCTTGGTCGAGAATAAAACCGGACGTGCGCTCCATGTTCCCGAACAAAAAGCGCGTTGTCTGCGCCATCGGAGGTTGAGGAGGGCTGCCTTCGCTGGATGGCGTGACATTGATGTTCAGGTTAAACGTCGCCAAAAAGCCCTTTTGGGCGTCCGGAAAACCTTCCTTCCGAAGACGTTCTTGGATCTGGGGCGCGTACGCTTCCAGCGAAAGAATCGGATTGAACCGTACCTGGGCTAGGGTGAAGTATACCGGTGCCGCTTTCATCTTGGTTCCCATACGGTCCTCCTGCTTGACAGTCAGCTTTACACTTTACACTTCACTTGACGGATTGTCAATGGGATGCCTTGTGGAGAATAAATCATTTAGTAACTATTATTTGCAGGGAAGGCTGCGGATTAGGATGTGAACTACTTGCTGTTCTTAGGAAGAAACCTGTGGCTGAAGCGGCCCATTTTGCGATGGGAATCCATCAGATCATCCCGGCGGTACAAGTCTCCGTTCATCGCTTTGCGAGCTTACCGCGGTATCGGTCGCACCCGCGATTGCCAACGCCCGTATATCACGCGACCGGCAAGCGGGTGCGCGACCTGCCGGTCACTTTGGAGAAGCTGCTGTGAGGCGAATGTGAAATGACAGTCTCGTTTTTTCGCGGAGGTGTGTAACTTGCGCAGCGGCGCGGGCACAAGGACGCGATCCCCCGAGAACGGCGACAACCTGAAGTGGGGCCGTTACACAACGGTGTAGTTGGGGTAGCGGGTCAGCGTCCAGAAACGCAGCTAACGGGTTGTGAGGTCGCGACGAGAATGACCGCGCAGGGTCGCTTCGGCAACAAGCGCGCAAGCTTCGTAAATCGCTGTTCTACGCGGTCGGCGGCGTCTTCGCTGTCATCGGCAATGTAACACCAGATGTCAAAAATATCCGCTTTGGCAAAAGGCGTGAGAGCATAAATGCTCATCGTTTGGACAAACGCCAGTCGTCTTTCATCGCCTGGATTTCACGGCGGGCCTGAGCGCCGTCGATAAGCTCGCCACGCACGGCGCGTATATAGCCTTCCTCGATATGAGCGGACAATGCCCGGTGTTAGTTCCTCGTCGGTCCAGCTTTCCTCGGCGTCTTGAGCTTCAAGAGCGCGGCGGAGTACTTCTTCGATGCTCGTATAACCGCCGCTGGAAAGGCGGTTGTTGATGAGCGTCTAAAGATCAGGTGGGACGTTTAATTGCATGGCCGATTCTCCGTTTTCACTTTCTAACTCTTTTACCACGGATCGGGGCTTCGCGTCACGGCCACCGCACCTCAAGCGCCACCCATCGAGTTCATTTTCCAACGGCTTTGTGTTTTCACGAGCCGCCGTTGTGCGGTTCACGAAGAAGACCACGTCGAAGCTATGCGGATTCACAGGGGCGAAAAACGCGCCGGGAGGACTTCCACCGTAGATAGCTCCGATACTTCGCATGAGTTGCGGGATATTGAGCCAATCTGCCACCGGGCCAGTGGAAGGAGCAGCCCTGAGGTCAATTGCAAAGACTGGAATCCCGATAGCAGCTAGAGCGGAGTCCAATGAACCGTGAATCGCCGGACCTACCGTGAACTCGTGAAGGCCCTTTCCTTTCTGCATCGCCTGGAAGGAGCCGTGGTCAAAAGAAAAGCCACAGACCACCATTTCCTTTCCGTACATTCTTCGGAGGGTCATGCCCATTGGTTCGCCTGCTCCCACAGGAAGAGTCGAGACGTGGCCATTGTGCGCCCAAAGCATGATTCTTGACCCGGGTGCTCCGTTATCTAGAATCCATTTCACGTTCTCTGCCATTGAACGGTCGCGGATCGAAAAACGCTCTGTTGGACGTGCCGAGTGCATCTCTTCTGCCTGGCGCACAACGTCTAGGTTATGCCGAGCCACCGCCCACTCTTGAAGCGACGACGAATTGACGTAGCGACTCTTCTGTTCATCGAATCGGACTAACAGGGAATTGATGCCGACAGCGGTCTTCCGTCGAAACTGCTCGGGTTGATTCGTGTACTCCCGTTCTCCACCAGCATCGCTCAGCGGAGCGAGGATTGTGGATGCAACCTTGGTTTCTTCAGGGTCAACCCGTCTCAGGTAGACTTCGACGTTCACCACAGCCAAACGAGCCACCTGCATATCGAAGCCAAGAAACTTGATTTTTTTTGTGTGGCTCGGGCCTTGGTTATAACTTCGCATCCATAAAATGAGGTCGAGTACCTCCTCTGTGTTCCAAGTCCAAAAATATAAGCCCGCGAGTGCCTGCGCCGGGTCACCGTTTCCGTTTAAGACGTAGTCGTTTACTGCCAAAGACTCGGGCCAGTTCGCTTCGATGCCGAAAACCGTAAAGCCCATTCTCTCGACCAGGAATTCCAACATGCGATGCTTTAGTTGAAAAAACTCACGCGTACCGTGCGTCGCTTCCCCCATGGCTACGATGCGCGCATTCCCAATGGTCGATTGCAATTGGCGCAGGTCATCCAGGCCGCTCTTGGGACTGGTGCTTTCCAGTGGTAGTGCGGCATTCGCAATCCACGCAGTAACTTCTCTTGGCACTTGAGGCCCGGATTGACTCCCAGCCGCTTGTGCCAACGATATTTGAGAAACCACTAATTGGAGAAAGAGCAATCCGAACAAAGCAGTGGGCCTCAGTGTGACGACGCTGGCCATCCATTTTCCTCGGACTGAATAATACTATTGGGGGACCCTGAACCGCGTAGGTGCCGATTGATGCGGTTATCGGTCATGCCCGCGACCCCCGGGTTTTCGAATGTTACACTTCCGGTCTTGGTTGATCCTGACAAGTCGAATGGTTACGAAGAAATCGCGTCGATCTTCATATCCGGGCGCGGTCGGGACCATTCAGGCATCGGAGCCTCGGTTGTGGCTGTCTGGTCCCAGAAGCTGCCGGACCGCGCAACAGTCCTCGGCTTGGGATGCGGGAACGGCGTGCCGATTTCGCAAGCTTTGATTGAACGCAGGTTCAATGTGTGCGGAGTGGACGCCTCAGCCAGGATGGTCGCAGCCTTCCGAGCCCGCTTTCCAACAGTTCCTGTTGAGTGTGCCGCTGTAGAGGATTCCGACTTCTTCGGTCGAACCTTTGATGGCGTGGTCGCCTGGGGCCTTTTCTTTCTGCTCGACGCGGAAGTCCAACGTAGATTGATCGCGAAAGTCGCCGCTGTCCTGCCAAACGGTGTCGGATTGCTGTTCACTTCTCCGAGTCAAAGCTGTTCGTGGGCTGATGCCATGACCGGGCGAACCTCTATCTCACTCGGCCTCGACGCCTACCGAAACGCACTGGAGGCCGAAGGCATGTCGCTCGTCGGAACGCACCGCGATGACGGCGACAACCACTACTATTTTGCGCGCAAGGCATAGATGGCGCTCATCTGTTTTCTGGGATCGGATAACGAGCGACTTGAAAGTGAATCGAGGTGCCTGATCTAATGCGGAGAAGTGGAGCGCTAGGACTGGACTTGTCCACACGACAAATCAGTTAGCGTCTTCTTTGAAGGGAAAGTTCAATTCCGAGGGAAACACGCTGAATTAACCAGGCGGTCGAGTTGGTCTGCCTGGTTCGGAGGCGTAGGTTCGTATCCCACTGCATCTCCAGTGGAAAACCTCGTGTATCTCCACCGCTCCCCGGTATGCAAGTAACCCCAGCTGTCTGTGCCAAAAACACGTCCTGTTGAGTCCCGAATATATCTTTTTTCGACGTGCTCCGAAAAAACGGGGTACACGACTTCCAAGTCTTTGAAGTCAGCTTCGTCCGGCGAGACCACTACTTTTGCATTCGCGCTCTTCAGCGTGACCACGTATAAGATTTCGCGCGGCATGTCCCGGTCAGCCCTGCTGACCATGAACACATCTTCAGGAGCATCGAATCGAACCCCTCGATTCCCCAAAAAATCGTCCCGAATGTGACGTACGCCAGCCGTACTGGAGCACGCAGAAATGGCAATCGCTTGGGGTGGGTTCGTGAGATACGTGGACCGCCGGAGGAGCAGGTAAATTGCCCACGCAGAAACAAGAAGGAGCGCCACCGCCAAAGGAAATAGCCATTTCGCTGAATGTCGCCCTGACGGTTGCTCTGGGGCGCGGAGGGAAATTGCGTCCGTACATCCATCGGCCATCTTTCCCATATAAATACCCTACATCCATAGACGCCGAGATAGTTCGTCCTGTGCCCAATCGGAACCAGGAAGTTGAGCCGCATCGAAAGCCAGGATTCAATCCTCAGGCGAAATGCAGTACATACCTACGAGCCGAAACTCCCTCAGATTTCCCCCTCGAAAAGGTTGGGAGACAAGTCCTGCCCGGTCTCAACACGTTCTCCATTGGACGAAGGTTGTCCCACGATGCACACGTAGCAAAAAACATTTCCCTGCCCAACTGTCGCCCACGGCTACCATGCCTATAACTCCAGCAAGAATGGAACGGGGCAGCGGGAATGGGCGGATCACGGATGGCTTGGTGTTCGAATCCCTCCTGTAAGGGCGCGGGCGTCGAGATGCGCGTACCTCTGCCTAGGGCTTCGTTAATCTCCGATTATCGCTGCCTAGAATGCGGCGAGCCGTTCGGGTGGGAGCCGCGCACGAAGGCACCCCTTTCGCCTCCCCCCAGTTCCCAGAAGGATTGAATCTCCAATGCGAGGTTGCATAATTCAACCATTGTGATGCGTTTTCTACGATACACAAAAACAACCCCGGGCGGTGAGCCAGAGGGGTCAGGGGAGGTGGGCGTTCCCGGCCGGGAGTGTGGCACCGTGGTCTGAGCTGTGTGTCCAATTCCAATTCACGCAATAAGAGACTGCATGTAGAATCCAGCCTGCGGAGGCCGTGAGTTGGAGCAATCGGACGGAATGTACGTCGTGACGGGAGTTTTATTCCTGATGCCGTGCTCACTGCTGTTTTTTGCCGTGAGAAGCCTATTCAGGTCTGACAGCGCACTTCCGCTGTTGCGAAGATATTTTTCCGGCGCGGCCGTATCGATCGCAGGCGTTTCGACGATCATGCATATCGTCTGGAATGTTTCTTGGCTCCACGAGGGAGGAAGCCCGCATGGCATGAGAGCAGGGCCGGGAATCTGGGAACCACTTGGCCCGATTTTGGTATGGACATTCGGGATCGCCATAGCTTTAAGCGTGTTGGGAAAAGGCAAAGTGCGGATGTTGCTGCTGGGATGGTCCGTATCGATGGTTTTCGTGTTCTACACAATCTATATGTTTCAAATGGATTGAAACGAAAGACAAGCCGAGACCGTGATGACGATGCTCGACGCCGAGTGGACGCTGGCCCCAATCGCGGCTCACTGGAGCAGGCGATCGTGAACGAAGTGAAGTCAGAGCGAAATCAGGCTGATGAGCAACGTCGAGGAAAATGAAGATTGCATTGCGGCTCGGCTAAGCAATTGGGCACATGCCGATGTTATATGGCGAAATTCAGGACTGAGATTGAAATGCCGGAACAAGCATACTGCTTCCGGCGTCTATTAAGCGGCAGAACCCTCGGCCATGCGACCAAGGCCAGCGAGTGTAGAACTATACTGGATCGTCGCTCCTCATTGACTGAAACGCGGGCTCACCGGAAAACATCGTGTGGCGCAAAGCTTTAACGGTTTTCATCTACAGTTTAGCGGCCGTCGCAGCCTCGTTTTTCTGGGTTATGCATGCGCAAGACGGAACCGGGTCTGAGGCATTATGGGGTTGGCTGCTCTTGTTTACCGCTCCCTTGCTATTTGTATTCGCTTACCCACGGTTTCTTTTTGTTTCTTTACCTCACGAAACAAACCGCAAGCGGTCCGCTGCTATTCTCCACGGACTTGGAGCCACGATAACGATGCTTTTGTTCGTCGTCCTGGGCTCGGCCTTTTGGAAAAACCCACTGCGCGACGCGGACTCGATTCTGCTCGTAGCTGTTCCCCTTGTCGCATTGCCCGTCTTCCTCGTTGCGGCGCTCTCTCTGTTGCTAAAGAACAGTTCCACACTCGCAAAGTTCGCTTCTTTTCTGTTCTGGCCCTAGTCCGTTCCCGCTCCTTAGTGAAGAACGGGAAGGGAAGGCTCAAGGACTACGTCACATTCATTCGTCCATCCGTCTGTGTGATTCAACCCTGGAGCAGTCTGAAGTTGAACGCCTGCGTCAACGCGCTGCGTAACAACGCGGTGGGGCATGCTGGTAGATACGGTGCGAATTGCAGGGATGCACTCAATGCCATAACCTCGAAAAGGTTCCATCAAAGTTCCATCAAACCGTCAAAAATGAGCCTAAACACACCAAAGCCACCAAAACGCAAGTTCCTGACAATGCTTAGGATTACGTTTGGTGGCTTAGGTTCGTTTGGATTAAAAGCGATTCGTAATCGGCAGGTCGCGAGTTCAACTCTCGCCCTCGGCTCCAATATCCCCTTAGAAGACAAAGACTTAGCGGACTCACTGAATTGTCTCTGTCCCATTCGTTGCAAGGTCGTTACAAATTCCGAGGTTTTCGCTCGGCGTATCCATCGCGCTCACCTGCGATTTATTCACGCTCTTGATGTAAATGTTTTGAGTTATCCCGACGTTGCTGTGGCGAAGAATCGCCTGGATGGTTTTGTCGTCCACGCCGAGGTTGTGAAGGTTTGTCGCGACACCCCGGCGAAATGCGTGCCAGCCCGTGCCAGTGGGGAAGGGAATTGTCACGTTGATAGGCGTGGCCTTCGGGTTTGTGCTCATCCTCCTGCTTCTTGCAAACGGTGCAGCGCGAAAGCGCCGGCGCAATGGCGCGCTTCACGAGGTTATCGAGGTTCAGGGGCTTTCCAGTTCCACCTTGAAAGATCGGGCCGACTGCGAGTTGCCCCATGCGTTGCGGTGAGCTCCGAGTGCGTCTGCCAATTGCTTCGCAATTGGGATCGCGGCCTTTCCCCCTATACGCAAACTGTTTTTGGATCCCAGCGATTCGGTACCCCACACGAAACCGTACGCCTCGCCGCGTGATGGAGGCTAAGAAGAGAAAGAGCGGAAGAAAGACAAAAGATAACTGACATTATAACTAGCGAAACTAGACTTATTGCCTGAAAGGGATGCAACGAGTGATCCGAAGCCCCAACAAATCCTGTCTGGGGAGCGAAGCTCAGGATGGCCAAGCCATTATTCGCGGGCACCGTTGCCCGAGTGATCGAAAGCAGGTTACCTACGGCATCGTAGTTGTACGCGTTGCAACATCGGCTGGATTTAGATCATCCGAATTTTTAGGGGAGGTACTGCTGTCTCCCCGCTGCCCCCCTGACAAGAAGGTTTCAAAGCGCTTTACTGAAAACCCGTTGTTATCCCCCGAAACCCTGGCGAGGCTGCGCGAGGCAACGCCCGTTGACAGCATAGACTCGCGTCCCTACACTGGCAGACATGGAAGTCCATTTCACCCCCGAGCAGGAAGCGCAGCTATCCCAAATCGCCAGCCATGCCGGTACGGATACCGAGCGGCTAGTAAAGGATGCAGTCTTGCGCCTGCTTGAACAGGATGCTCGTTTTCGCGCCGCCGTACGGGAAGGCATCGCGCAAGCCGACCGGGGGGAATTTATCGAAGAGGAAGAGATGGACGCGCGTATCGAGCGGATTCGTGTGGGAACGTGAGTTTCCTGTTCCTTACTGTGGCATCGTACTCCTTACTTGAAACTGGGGACTTCCCCTTCCCAGGGAGTGGGCGCGACCCAAAGTGGCTATGTACCCATTTTGGGAACAAGTGTATAATAAAGGCGTGTCTTTCGAGGCTTGGCCGTGAGAGTGATTGCGCGGAAAACCCTAAGGCAGTTCGTGGACAGCCTCAAAGGCAGCAAGGATCAGAAGGCGGTTAGATCAGCGCTCGAGGCATGGTTTCATGAGGCCATTCGCGCTGACTGGAACAGTCCGGCGGATGTTTTAAGGGCCTATGCGAATGCCAGCATTGTGGGACCGGACAGAGTGGTCTTCAATATCAAAGGGAATGATTACCGGTTGGTAGTGGCCATCAACGATCGTCACCAGATCGTGTTCATCAAATGGATTGGAACGCATGGGGAGTACGACAAGATTGACGTAAAGACGGTGAGATATGGACATCAAGCCCATTAGAGGAAAAGCCGATTACGAGCGGGCACTGCGCCGGGTGGAGGAGTTGTGGAATGCCTCCGAGGGTTCGACAGAAAGCGACGAGTTGGACATTCTGGCCACCTTGATCGAGGCATATGAGCGTGAACACTATCCGATAGAACTCCCCGATCCGATCGAAGCGATCAAGTTCCGATTGGAACAGAAAGGCAAAGACTCGCGCGCATTGATCGGGGTCATCGGCCAACGAACGCGTGTATATGAGGTTATGCAGGGCAAGAGGCCTCTGTCGCTGAACATGATTCGTAATTTGCGCGAGAAACTCGACATCCCGGCGGAGGTTCTCATCCAGTCGGCGGGGAGAGGACGCAAGGTTGATGTCCATCGGAGTTCAGCGAGACTCAGACGAACCAGCATCCAAAAATCGGCAAGAAACATAAGCAAAACCGCAAAAAAACCGTTGCGCTAAACTTGCGCTAACCGATGGGAAATGACGGGCAGTTAAGTCGTTGAAAAGATTGCTAAGTCGTTTGTTTAGAGAGGCAGGGCGCCGTTTCGTAATCGGCAGGTCGCGAGTTCAACTCTCGCCCTCGGCTCCAAACTTTTCAGACAGTGAATCCATCGCGGACGCTTGCGACACGCTCATACTTTTTATATACAAGTTCTGCGTTATAGAAATGTTGGAGTGCCTGAGAATCGCCTGTATGTCTTTGTCATCGACGCCTAGTGTGTGCGGATTGGTTGCGATGCCGCGGCGGAAAGCGTGCCAGCCGTGCCACAAGGGAAGGGAACTATCGCGCTCGAAAACGTGGCCCTCGGGTTTATGTTCGTCTTCTTGTTTCTTGCAGATCACGCGCGGCGAGAGCGCTGGAATGATTACCCGGCGTCAACTATTACTTCAAGAAAACGAGGCGAATGCGATGGTTCAGGCCAAACCGATTCGCATCCTGACGGTCGTGCGAGTACATTTGCGGCACTTACCCCTCTATTAACACGCCGATGTCTGGATTATACCGTGAGAATCGCGAGCCGGGGGAAAGCCGCGCGATACAAGCGATCATCCAAGGTGAGCAGTCGGAGCCCATGGTGTAAGGCGTGAGCTCCGATCAGGAAATCGGCAAGAATGCGGCGCGGGCCGGAGTCCCGCTGCCTTCTGCGGCGAGCAACGTACTGTTGGAAGGCGCGACCCGCCCCGCGCCACGTGGCTTCGTTGAGGTTCCAGTCCACGGCGATACCTGTTTCCTTGCAGAAGGAATCAAGGAAAGATTCCGTCCTGGAAGGGGCCGCAAGTAGCTCTGCGAAGACAGGTGCGGCAATGACTAGACCGCCGCGCGCCAGAGCGGTGTCCAGCGCTGACCGCGCTTGAGTGTTCAAGGTGTCGTCCTCGTTCCAGAGAGCAATGAGGACGTTGCTGTCAATAGCGGTGCTCATCGTCCGCGCAGCTCACGGACCCATCTCACGACGGCCTTCTTGCCGTGCGCAATGCCAGGGCTCCCGATGCCACGATATTTTTCAAATGGGCTCTTGGTTCGCACGGGCCGGACGCGAACTCCCGCTCCGTCTCTCTCGAAGAGCAATTTATCGCCGGGGCGAACCCCCAGCGCGCGCCGAATCTCCTGTGGGACCGTGATCTGTCCCTTGCTTGTGATGCGGGCCGCCTTCTTCATGATAGATTCTCCTATTCCTTACTGTATCATCTCACTCCTTACTTGTGGAGTGCCAAAACTTGGAACTACCCGCCAACGCGGCTGCGTCTGGAATTAAGCTTGCTCTTCGGTCACTCACCTGGCGGATAAGTTTTCAAGGGCGCTGTTTCAGGATGCGCCATACATTTCTTTTCCCGTGCAGAACGCCGACAACCTGAAGTGGGGCCGTCTCCGGTACACAACGATGTAGTTGGGGTAGCGGGTCAGCGTCCAGAAACGCAGCGAACGGGTTGTGAGGTCGGGACGGGAATGGCCGCGCATGGGCTCTTCGGCAACAAGCGCGCAAGCGTCGTAAATCGGTTGTTCTACGCGGTCGGCGGCGTCTTGGCTGTCATCGGCAATGTAACACCAGAGGTCAAAAATATCCGCGTTGGCAAGAGGCGTGAGAGCACAAACGC
>Ga0207067_10015_pt2 | contig 57867 bp, 54 predicted proteins | sample Alteio_BWMinCont_25_FD_153484 | JGI IMG/M metagenome (GOLD analysis project Ga0207067, IMG submission 153484) | Enriched cells from forest soil in Barre Woods Harvard Forest LTER site, Petersham, Massachusetts, United States -... | ecosystem: Environmental > Terrestrial > Soil > Temperate forest >...
CAGGAAGCTGTGTTTGTTCCCCTGGAAACGATCAAGGAAAGTTTACCTGACTTTTTTATTTTATTTCAGCCTAAGGATGTGGTCAGCGGCGATTTTTACTGGGAGCACAAAAAAAACGGGAAAGTGGTTTTTGCTTTGGCTGACTGTACCGGACATGGTGTTCCCGGAGCCTTTATGTCTATCATTGGTTATAACCTGCTTAATAATATTGTGAAGGACAAAGGGTTTACCACACCGTCCATAATCCTGGATGAGTTAAGCAAGGAAATTACAGAGACGCTGAATCCCAATTCGGATGGCAGAAAAGTGAAGGACGGTATGGATATAGCTATCTGTGCGTACAATCCGGTTACTAAAATCCTGGAGTTTGCCGGGGCACATAATGCGATGTACCATGTTCGCAAGGGTGAATTAAAGGAATACAAATCTGACAAGCAGCCTATAGGAAAAACGATTATGCATGATGCTGCCTTTAAGTTTACCAACTCCTTGATTAATATTGAGAGCGGTGATCTGATTTATTTATTCACGGATGGTTATGCAGATGCCATCGGCGGTCCGAAGCGGACCAAATTCTTCTACCCTCCTTTCCGCAAGCTATTATGCGAAATTTCCACTTTGCCGCTTGATCAGCAGCAAAAGAAACTGGATGAGACGATCAATGAATGGCTTGGTGAAAGAGATCAGGTGGATGATATTGCTGTGATGGGTGTGAGGTTTTAGTCTACTGCTCTGGAGACTATGTCTGTGGCCGGGCTTATCAGGCTAGCTCCTCTATAACTGTTTCTATTACCCCGAGTGTCCGATAGAGTTGTTCGTAGGATTGAATCACGAAATATTTTTGCTGTAGTATATCTGTCCGAAAGGAGGTGTGCATGATTTCCCTGATGTCGAAGTCAATCTGCTCTGGCTTTTCGCTCATGCAATTCTCTGTCTCACTGGATGAAGAAATTATACCGGCTCCGTATATTTTTACCTGCCCCTGTTCCCGGATCAGGCCAAATTCAATTGTGAACCAGTATACCCGCCCCAGCATTTCAATGACCCGCTGATCATTGATGTGTTTGAGTGCAATCCGGCTGATACCTTCAAAAAAAGAGGTATAATACTTATTGGCCAGTAAAGGTGCGTGGCCAAATACATCATGAAACATGTCAGGCTCTTCAAGGTAATCGAGTTGCTCCATCGAGCGCAGCCAACACGATGCTGTAAACTTTTTTTGTGACAGGAATGCGAAAAATTCCTTCTGAGGTGAAATGCAGGGCACTACGGTCAGACTCCAGCCAGTTAAAGGTTTCAGCCGCTTCTCAATTTCTTTGAAATCAGGTATTTTATCCGCTGTGAAGCCTATTTCTTTTAAGGCCCCAAGGTATTCCTGTGAAATTTTGGCTTTTAAATTAACCTGTTGCCTGTTAAAAAGCAGCTTCCATACTTTGAAATCTTCTTCGGTGTAATTTTGATAAACCTGAGTTAATGGCCGCTGAACAGGTGATTTGAATTTCATTATAAAACTATTTTAAATGCCCTTCGGGTACGAAAGTACTGTAAATTTACGCTCTGTATGATGATTGGCAAAAAAACTGTTGTTGTTATCGGGGGCGGCGCCTCCGGTTTTTTTTGTGCGGTGAACTGTGCAAGGCTGAATCCGGAATTAAAGGTGACGCTGCTGGAGAGATCTTCTAAACTATTGGCTAAGGTGAGGGTGTCTGGTGGAGGAAGATGTAATGTCACGCATTCCTGTTTTGATAATCGGGAGTTGGTTAAAAATTATCCGCGTGGTCAAAAGGAATTGCTAAGCGCTTTCAATCGGTTTTCCGTTGCTGAGACTATTAAATGGTTTGAGGACAGGGGTGTGAAACTGAAAACGGAAGATGATGGAAGGATGTTTCCCATAAGCGATAGTTCGGAGTCTGTTATCAGTTGCCTGATGGAGGAAGCCCGGAAATATGGGGTTGATATACGACTGAATTGTGATGTAATTCAGATTTCGCATAGCATTGCTGAAGCTGATCGTGCTGGGGGTAATGGTACTGAGAGTGTTTTTAAACTTTCATTGGTTCATGGAGAACCTGTTTCATGTGATGTGTTGGTGATAGCAACAGGGGGGCGGCCAAAAGAAAGTGGATATGATTGGTTGCTTTCTTCCGGACACGGCATTGAGAAACCTGTTCCTTCTTTATTTACTTTCAATATTCCGGATAAGGTGCTTATTGGTTTAATGGGTGTGTCTGTTCAGCACGCCAGGGTCAGAATAAAGGGCCACAAGCTGGAAAGCGAGGGGCCGCTGCTTATTACACACTGGGGTATGAGCGGGCCTGCTGTATTGAAATTATCAGCCTGGGGTGCCCGGTTGCTGAATGATCTGAATTATCACTTTACAATTCAAGTAAGCTGGCTGCCAAACTTTACGGAGGAAAAACTCCGGATTGATTTTGAGGGAAAGCGCAGGTTGAATGGTGCTAAACTTTTATCCAATATCCTGCCTGAAGGGATTCCCAGGAATCTATGGGAGTACCTGATTTCTAAGGCTGGAATAGCAGATGGACTGCGATCTGCGGACCTGACGAATAAACAAATGAATATGCTTATTAATGTTTTGCTAAACGATGAATATGTTGTTTCAGGTAAGACTACTTTCAAGGAGGAATTTGTTACTTGTGGTGGCGTTAAGCTGGGGGATATAGATTTTAAAACCATGCAGAGCAAAAAGATTCCGGGTCTCTATTTTACGGGTGAGGTTTTGGATATTGACGGGGTAACAGGGGGCTTTAATTTTCAGAATGCCTGGACTACGGGGTGGTTGGCGGCGATGGATATAGGAAGGTAACTCTTCAATTGCATGCCTGCCAATAAATACAGCATTGTCAATAATTTGTGCTTTTTGTTTGCCCGGTCTGCAGTGAACTCCGATTTTCTTGTTTTGGCGCTTGGGTAGAGATACATTTATCTGTAAACATCTTTTCGGTCGCCTATCTGCCGAATGTCTACTATTTTTATTTCATCATCTATCGTATAAAGTATCCGGTATCTCCTACCCGGATTCGCCATAAATCTTCGTAAGTTGTGCCTTTTAGTTTTGTACATCCCAGGGGACGTGGGTTATTTGCCAATTACAATAAAACAATAAGTCCTCCAATATTATTACCAAAGTTCTTTAAGCGTTAAGAAAAATTAAAAACTACACCGACACCATCACTTTTTTACTTAAAAAGCATGACGTCCGACGGAAATATGCTAAAACAGAACTAAAATGTTAAATTGCAGCATATTATGAAAAATTCCAAAATACCAGAACCCGGACAAACAGAGAGTGACCTGGGCTTTGGCGCAAAGGACCATGTAAAGGGCCGCAGGGGTCTCAATAAGGATGGCAGCTTTAACGTTATAAGGGAAGGAGTTCCGCTTGTGAATTCCTTTGAGACTTATCACAGGCTGATTTCCATGTCCTGGATGAAATTTAATGTTCTGGTACTGTCTTTTTATCTGGTTGCCAATTTGCTGTTTGCCTGCATTTATCTGTTAGTTGGCATGGACGGTCTTCAGGGAATCGTGGCCCATTCTTTCAAGGATAATTTTTATGAGGCATTTTTCTTCAGCGCGCAAACATTAACCACTGTCGGCTATGGCCGGATAAGCCCTATAGGTCATGCTGCAGGGGCGGTCGCTGCTGTTGAATCCATGATGGGCCTGCTGGGTTTTGCATTGGCAACGGGTGTGTTGTATGGACGGTTCTCCAGGCCGGAAGCAAGAATAAAATACAGCGAGAACGCACTGATTGCTCCGTATAAAAAAATAACTGCCCTTATGTTCCGCATTGTGAATGAGCGGAAAAATCAACTAATAGAGGTAGAATCAGCCCTTTCAATTTCCATGCGGGATGAAAGCAACCCTAAAAACAGAAAATTTTTTAACCTGAAACTCGAATTGACGAAAATCAACTTCTTTCCTCTGAGCTGGACCATTGTTCATCCAATTGACGAAAGTAGTCCCTTATGGGGTATGACTGAGCTGGAATTTCAGAATAGTGATATTGAGTTAATTTCACTTATTAAGGCTTTTGACGATACCTTTTCACAAACTGTCTATGACAGAAGTTCCTACAAATACCATGAATTGGTCTGGGGTGCTAAATTTATCCCGATGACAGAATTTACTGATAAAGGAACTATTCTGAGAATTGACAAAATAAATGCGTTTGAAAAGGTTCAATTACCTGTTGATCAACTACCGGTTATTGAATAGTTTTTAATACTTTAGCTCAACAAAAAACCTCTTAAAATTTACTACTATGAAAGTAACCGTTGTAGGTGCAGGCAATGTCGGAGCGACCTGTGCTGATGTTATTGCTCAGAAAGAATTAGCCAATGAAGTTATTTTGGTTGACATCAAGGAAAATTATGCCGAAGGTAAGGCCCTTGACATCTGGCAGACGGCTCCTGTAAAAATGTATGATACCCGTATCAAGGGTTCTACCAACGATTACAGTAAAACAGCAGACTCCGAAGTAGTCGTCATCACTTCCGGACTGCCCCGTAAACCGGGAATGAGCAGGGATGATCTTATTTCTACCAATGCCGGTATTGTTAAATCGGTGACTGAAAATATTATCCGCTACTCTCCAAAAGCCAAGATCATTGTTGTTTCAAACCCACTGGATGTAATGACTTATTGTGCTTATCTCGCGGCCAAAGTTGATTCGAAAAGGGTATTCGGCATGGCCGGCATACTTGATACAGCGAGGTACCGGGCGTTTCTGGCTGAGGCGCTGAATTGCTCTCCTAAAGATATTCAGGCTGTGTTAATGGGCGGTCACGGAGATACCATGGTTCCGCTTCCCCGCTATACTACTGTTGCCGGGATACCAGTAACTGAACTTATTGCAAAGGATAAACTGGACGCCATCATTGAACGTACCAAGAAAGGCGGAGGTGAAATTGTAAATATGCTTGGCACTTCGGCCTGGTATGCTCCTGGTGCGTCGGCAGCTCAGATGGTGGAGGCAATTGTGCGGGATCAGAAACGCATTTTTCCTGTTTGTGCATTGCTGAACGGTGAATATGGACATAAGGGTATTTACCTGGGTGTGCCCGTTAAATTAGGGAAAAACGGCATTGAAGAAATCATTGAGTTAAAACTGAATGAAGAAGAGACGAAACTATTGAATGCTTCTGCTAAAGCGGTGAAGGAAGTGATGGATGTGCTGGATAATATGAATAAAGTGGTCGCTAAGTAGGATACTTACGCACTACTGACGTTGGTTAATATCGTGTTCACCCAATGTTAATAACCGGATGCGTTATTGCATTACATTTGCATCCCGTAAAAATTATTCCTAATGACAGAAACTGACCTGAAAGATACCTCCCGCAGAAGAATTTCCAAACCAGGTCTGATCAGTCAGCAACTGAATGAAATTGGTAAAATGCCGCCCCAGGCGGTTGAACTGGAGGAGGCTGTTTTAGGGGCTCTGATGCTGGAGAAAGATGCCTTAACGAATGTCATCGATATTTTAGTTCCCAAAAGTTTCTACAGGGAGTCGCACCAGAAAATATTTCAGGCTATACAGGATTTGTTTGGAAAGGGTGAACCTGTTGATATTCTTACGGTCACTCAGGAGCTGAAAAAAAAGGGGGAATTGGAGATTGCAGGCGGGGCCTTTTATATTTCCCAGCTCACCAACCGTGTGGCATCAGCTGCCAATGCTGAATTTCATGCCCGTATAATTGCACAGAAATATATTCAACGGGAGTTGATACGTATTTCGTCTGATACTATTCGTGATGCTTACGAAGAAACATCGGATGTTTTCGACCTGCTGGATAAAGCAGAAGGTAACCTCTACTCTATTGTATCCGGAAATATCCGGAAGAATTATGACAAGATGAGCACCCTTATCGGGAAAGCCATCGTACAGATTGAAGCGGCACGTAACCAGAAAACAGGTGTGACCGGTATTGAAAGTGGGTTTACAGAACTCGACCGCCTGACTTCCGGGTGGCAAAAATCGGATCTTGTTATTATTGCTGCCCGCCCTGCCATGGGTAAAACTGCTTTCGTGATCTCTCTGGCCAGAAATGCGGCCGTTGATTTTGCAAGGCCTGTTGCCATTTTCTCTCTTGAGATGTCTTCTGTACAATTGGTTAACCGTCTCATTTCGAGTGAAGCTGAAATCCCTGCAGAAAAAATCAAGAAAGGTCAGATGGAGGAGCATGAGTTCCAGCAGATGCATGCCCGGATTCCAAAATTGTCTGAAGCTCCTATATTTATTGATGATACTCCTGCTTTGTCCATATTTGAACTGCGTGCCAAAGCGAGAAGGTTAAAACAAAAAGATAATATCTGTCTTATAATTGTGGATTATTTACAGTTGATGCATGCGGGCGGTGATACCAAAGGCGGTAACAGGGAACAGGAAATCAGCGCTATTTCACGTTCGCTTAAAAGCCTTGCCAAAGAGCTGGAGATTCCGGTTCTTGCGCTCTCTCAGCTGAGTCGTGCAGTTGAAACCAGAGGCGGGGATAAAAAACCGCAATTGTCTGACCTACGTGAATCAGGTGCTATTGAACAGGACGCGGATATGGTGCTGTTTATTCACCGTCCCGAATATTATGGTTTGACGCAGGATGGGGAAGGGAACCCGACTAACGGGGTGGCTGAAATTATTATTGCCAAACACCGTAACGGTCCTACCGGTAGCGTGAAACTTAAATTCATTGACCGTTTTGCCAAGTTCACGGATATGGACAGCAGTAATTATAATTACAATGCTTCTGCGGGATTGGAACCTTCTTCTGACTTCAACTCGCCTCCGCCTCCAAACACGATCACAAGGGGCTCGAAGATGAATGATATTGAGGAAGATCCTTTTTAGTCTGACTTATGCCCGAAGGGCGCTGGTAAGACTTGGTATCGCAGCTACTTAGTCGCTTTCGCACAGACTGGCTCAACCATCCACTGGCTGGTTGCCCTGCCCGAAGGGTGAAAAATTATGTTGGACGGGATTTATTTTCACGGAATCTGGAGAATGACACTGCAGCCATTATACAAAGCGTAGCCCCAAATACTCCGTTTAGCCTCAGACCAAAATCGTTATCCGGATCCTTGCCATAGAGCGTAAGCATGGCGAACAGGGAGATTCCAAAGGTTTGGCCGAGTTTTACAACAAAATATTTTACGGCAAAATATAAGCCCTCTTTATTTTCTCCGGTCCGTGTTGCATCCTGCTCAGCAATTTCCGCTAAAATAGCTGTTGGCAATATACCAAGGGAGGCTAATGGGAATCCTGCCAGTACTACCATACTGTATATTTGCACAACTGGTGATACAGGAAGTTTGCCTAGAAAATAAATAAAAACAAAAATTCCGGATAGCATGACAAATGAGTAGAGCACAATATTTTTTTTACCAAATTTTGCAGCAAGCAGGTTGATGAGCGGATAAAACAGTAATGATACAGCAACCATAATACCCATCAGTATAACGCCCATTGATTCGGGCAGCCGGCACAAAACTGTTAAATAAAACAGCAGACCGCTTGTTATTATGTAAAGGGCCATATAATAGGAAAAATCAGCTAAAACATAATACCGGAAGTTCCGGCTCAGAAATGCCTGCTTCATGGCAGGGATGATTGGCGAGCCGGATGGTTGTGCTTTGCAGTATTTTCTTTCATTTATAAAAACGGCGGGAATAAACATCCCTGTTCCGGCAAGGGCAACTAAACTCCTGATTGCATATTGTACTGCTTCCATCCGATTTTCAACATGGAAAGTGTTTTGAAAAAAATCCGCAATATTATTCACGGATGCGGCAAATACAATTCCAAGTGCAAATCCAACCTGTTGAAATGTTGATAGCCGCACTTTATCTGAAGAGGAATGGGCCAATTCAGGCATCAAGGCATTATAGGGAATAATGTACGTTGTTGCAGAAACAAAGAAAAGCAGGAGCGTGATGCTCAGCCACCAGGCATTTCCTGTATTCGCGGATCGGGTTATGGGAATAAAAACAAAGCAACAAAATAGTAAAGAGGGAATTACGCTTACTAACATAAATGGAATCCGTCTGCCCTTTTTGCTTTTTGTCCTGTCACTTAATTGACCAATGAAGGGATCGTAAAAAGCATCAAACAGCCGGCCGGCCGAAGTAATAATAGCTAATAAGTTAAATACACCGAGTATAACAAACTGGGGCAGTAAAGGAATCAGGCCCGAATTGGAAGGAGGCAAATAAAAGTAAGGGAGTACAACTGCAATAATATTCACGAGCATGCTCCAACCCAGCATTCCGCACATATACGCTATTTGTAACCGGAGAGGAAATGGGGGCCGGTTCACCGGTTACTATATTCTTACGCCAATAACCAGTATATCATCTACCTGTTCATGGCTTCCTTTCCATTCATCCAGCGCCTTTTCCAGCATTACTTTTTGTTCCTCCATAGAGAAGCTGTGAATTTTCAGGATCAGCTCATCAAATTTCTTGACCATGAATTTTTTACCAACCGGGCCGCCAAACTGATCAGAAAAGCCATCAGAGAAAATATAAACGGAATCTCCTTTTTTCAATTGTATCTTATGATTGGTAAATTTCTTTTTGTCCTCATCTACAAAAAATCCAATCGGAAATTTATTGGCTTTGGTTTGCTGCATAACCCCATCCCGTACAATGTACATTGGATTAAATGCACCTGAATACTGCAATTCCAGCGTTTTGTAATCAATGGCGCAAAGGGCGATATCCATTCCGTCCTTAGTAGAGGATTCATCAATGCCCTGATGCAGGGTTTCTGCAACACCTTTGTTTACCTGATCGAGAATAGCTGCAGGCTCTATATTCGGGGTGTTGTTAAGTACATGTTTCAGTAAATTATGTCCCACAATGGACATAAAGGCACCGGGTACTCCATGCCCGGTACAATCGACAGCCGCAAAAATGGTTTTTCCCTCTTTTTGGGACACCCAGTAAAAGTCACCACTGACAATGTCCTTGGGCTTGAACAGGACAAAGGAATCGGGCAATACTTTCTTAACATAACTGGCAGGAGGCAAAATAGCATCCTGTAAGCGTTTAGCATACCGTATACTGTCTGTTACATGTTTGTAAAGAACTTCCAGTTTTTCATTTTGCTTGCCAATCTTTTCCTTTTGCCGAACCACCTCTTCTGTCCGTTCTATTACTTTGGCTTCCAGAATTTGCTCGTTGGTGTGTAAATCCGAACGCATCTTCAGCAAAGCCCGGCCCAATGAATCTTCTTCGCTCAGAGGTTTATATTCTGAAAAGAAATTACCGCTACCTACTTCCTTTGCAAATTGCGTGGTGCCTTCCAACCCGTCAATCAGGTTATTGAGGGCGTCCGACATTTCCCCGATTTCGTCATTGCGCTGTTTGATTCTAAAAAGGGGCAATACTCCATGCCCCATGGATAGCAGCATACTTTTTAGTTCATGAATAGGTCGCACAATGGAGCGAACCGTAAAGAATGCGATTAATACTCCTCCTACTAGTAAAGTGATCGCTACCCAACGTACAATGGTCTGAAGAAGATTGAATGAACTCAACATTTCGTCGCTGATCTTTACAGAATTCTTCTGCTGTATATCAATAAGTTTCGAAAGCTCCGTCAGGGCTTTTTTTGTTCCCTGATCAATTTCATTTTCATCCACCGAATTAACTGCCAGCAACATAATGCTTGGATCTCCATAGGAATCAAAGGAATTGACACTGTGAATGATTTCTTCGTGTTTGGAGAACAGATCATCCGTTATTTCAAAAATACGGGAAGCTGCATCCTGTTCTTCTTTGGACCATTGCCTGGCAATCGTGAGGATTTCTTTTTTAAGCTTTGGATAATCATTGTATATCAATAAACGCAGTTCCTTCTTCTCAGGCAATCCATCATTACTCTGAAAGTAAACCCATTTCAGGATTAGCATTTTTGACCGGACCAACATCAGGTTGAAGTTCTCTAATTTGCTTACCGAAGGAGCATATACCTCATTTATCTTGTCATTGATTGCCCGGCTTCGGTCAATGGTAGACTGGGTGACGATAAAGGAGCTTATCGTGAGCAAAATAAGTATAGCGAACCCTACACCAATTTTTCTGCCAATCGAGAATCTAAATTTCATACGGCTAAAATTAACAAAATTAGTGGTTCCCTTTATCTATCTCCTTCTGATTGTCTTTTTTTTCTATTTGTCCGTCCATGTCCTGGGAAAGTTTCTGGAACTGCTGTGATTTGTCATTTTCATGAAGACTGTAGTAAATTCCGGATAACCCAATGAGTGTTTCTTTACGCCGGGGATTTAACTGATAGGCCTTTTCCATATAGGGGAGGGATTTCTTAAACCAGGAGAGTGCTTCGTCCTGTATGTCATTCAGAGTAGCCAGATCAAAGTCGTAATCGAGTTTATTCATGATTAAGCTCACCGCCTGATTATAATAAATAATTCCCATGTTATAATTGGCCGAAATGTTTTTGGGTTCCAGTATCAGCACTTTATTATAGGCCTCCTCCGCGAGATTAATAAACTTAGTGTTCTTTTTTGGGTTTTTTTCATAAATCATCTGAAAATAGGATCCCATAATACCTTCATAATTAACTTCTATGGAATCCATACTCGCAGCTGGCTTCAGAAATTTAACGAGCTTCTTTTGAAGAGCAAGGCATTCAAGGGCTTTGGGATAATTGATCGTATCCAGCGTCTCTCCAAATGTATTGTTTGAAAGGGCAGATAAACTTTTGATGATTTGCACGTTATTGGCCTTGTTATCCGCTGTAGAATCCAACTCAATTGATTTCCTGCAGGATTTGAATGCCTCTTCTGCATTTTTAGCTTCCCGGCTTGCTGCCTGCTTTCTTTTAAATAATTCCTTGTAAATAAATCCCCTGAAATACCAGGTTTGGGCATCATTCATTGTTTCAGGAAAAACACTTGCTTCGTTAATCAATATTCTGGCACTGTCTAAATTTAGTTTATCCTGTTGCGTGGTAAAAATATAAGCTGCCCTCAGCTTATCCAGCTGGGCATAAATTACCCCCGTAAAAAGCGACAGTAAAAGAAAGACAACAATTTTTTTATACATGTTATGTCCGTTTAAAGTACTGTTATTCAATTAAAGTAGCAAGCTTAACCAGGTTAGAACTTACTTTCAATTTATAATGCTCCGCGTTTGCCTTATTTAATTCAAATGCCTGTTTATTGTCCTTTACTATAAAATTAATAGCGGCACCTTGTTTCGTCAGGCCTTGCTTCTCTGTAACAATCAGTGTACTGTTTCCCTTTATCTTACTGATAACTTCGTTTAACTGACCTGAATTCTCAAAGGGAATAAAAATAATATGTGATTTTTCCAGAGCGCCGGCAGAGGAAATACTCTTCACACTGATCTCCTGATTACCCAATTTCTTCAGGGAAGCCATTTTATCCAACTCAGTAAGTAATGAGCTGTTTGCTCCAAGAACTGTCACTACAAAACTTCCGCTCTTGTAATCTTCAGGCCAATCAATGTATTTGGAAAAATTATAGAGGTAAACTGCTTTGATTTTTGCCTTGGTATCATCCTTGGGATCAATTTTATGCGCAGATAAAAAAAGAAGCGAAAAAACCACCAGAACAATATGCTTCATGCTTCTAATTGACAGATTTCCTTTCAAAATGCTAAATGCTTATTATTGAGCCCAATATATAAGCCAAATATAGGAATTTTGAGTTGTTTTAACAGAAAAAATATGAAATTCCGGAGGCGTGTATATAAAAACAAAACAGGCCGTTTTTCGAACGACCTGTTTTAAAAATTCTCCCTGAAATACTATTCCATTTGTATCATTTTAAAAGGCACATTGATGATTGCCTGATAATCTTCTCCTGCTTCAAGCATGTCCTCATCATCCTCTTCATAATGCCAGTTGATCGTAACGGGACTGCCACCTTTGTGAATGGCCTCTAATTTCTTAAACACGTCCAATATGCATTTGGAGGAGCTTGTATTGAAGTACTCCAATTGAATGTTCACATTGGTTGCAGATTGCGGCTTGCTTGCATACTTTTCCAGGGAATCAACCAAAGGTTTATAGAACTCAATTGAGTTTTCCGGTATAGACCGGCCTTTAATTTCCAGAAAACCCTTATCGGTATCAAAATTAATTGTTGGGGTTTTGGGGCTTCCTTCGATAGCTATTTTTTCCATAAGTGCTAAGATTATTCTATGATTGTGCTATTTTAATATTTAACGTAAAAAATGAAAGGGCATCGTCCACAGGCATAAAATTATAGTTCAGTTTTTGTCCTGTTTTGCGGGCAATATCAATCATTCCTAATCCTCCTCCGCCTTTATCTGACATCATTCCATTGTCCAATACCTGTTTGTAATAATCTTTTAATTCTTCTTTGGATAATGTATTAATGTGATCCAATCTGGATTTCAACCCGGCCACATTGGGATTTTGAATGTAGTTACCTGTGATTATATTGTATTGGCTGTCAACTTTTCCTATCATAAAAATGGCTGCCCGGATGCGGTTAGTGTTATCCGTTGTTTGCTGCTCATCCATGTGGTGATACAAATTCTGAAGACATTCAACCAACACATTGTAGACCTTTTTCTTGATCTTTGGCTCCTCCTGCATGTTGTCCAGTTTGGATTCCATGATCTGCAGAATAGAGGTAAGTAACTCTGATGTAATATCACCCTTAAATGACAGCATAATATTATTACGCTCCATCCGGTTGTAAAAATCATAAATATCTAACATCATAACTTTAGAAACTTACCTGAAAACAGGACAAATATATAAAAGGTTATAATAATAACAATAAAAAAATCAATTTAACACAAAACGCATTGTTATACCTACCTTGCACGTATGAAAGACGGTGTTAATTCCGAATGGTTTACGGATTGGTTCGACAGTCCGTTTTACCATGCTTTGTATAAAAAGCGGAACGAATCGGAAGCCGGCTTCTTTATTGATAACCTGCTGGAAAGATTAAAACTCCCTGCCGGCAGTAAAATTGCGGATATTGCCTGCGGTAAAGGCCGGCATGCAATTTACCTGAATAAAAAGGGTTTTGATGTGACTGGTATTGATATTTCGGAAAGCAGTATAATAGCTGCAAAAAAACAGGAGAATGAAACCCTGCATTTCGCGCTGCATGATATGCGCAGTACTTTTATTACCAATTATTTTGATGCTGCCCTGAACCTCTTTACAAGTTTTGGTTATTTTAAAACGGAACATGAAAATGAACTGGCCGTACGAACGCTTGCCCTGGCGGTTAAAAAAAACGGAATCGTGGTCATTGATTTTTTAAATGCAACTACCGTATTAAAGAACCTGGTAAACCTGGAAGAAAAATGTATTGAAGGGATTACCTTTAAGATAAAAAAGCTGGTTGCAGGTAAGAGACTGGTCAAGGAGATCGATTTCCAGTCCGAAGGCAGGCCGTTCCATTTTGTTGAGAGTGTCCAGCTGCTAAACCTTATTGATTTTGAGAACTACTTTAAGCACACGGGACTGAAAACAGTCCACCTTTTTGGGGACTATTCGCTTCAGCCCTTTCAGCCGGAATTCTCTGACAGGTTGATTATTGTTGGGCAAAAGCTGTAAAATTACGGAAGATTTATTATTTTAGTCCCCTATGAACTAAATGATCCTACACTTTAAATAAACTTAATAAAAAACAAAAAAATGATGACAACATTAGTTGGAAAACAAGCTCCCTCTTTTAAAGCAGATGCAGTTATAAACGGAGGTGAATTCATTAAGAACTTTTCGTTAGAGCAATACATCGGAAAGAAATATGTGGTGTTTTTCTTTTATCCTAAAGATTTCACCTTTGTTTGCCCTACGGAGCTTTTCGCATTCCAGGAAAAACTGGCAGAGTTTGAAAAACGGAATACAGTGGTAGTCGCCTGCTCTACGGACACTGAACAAAGCCACTGGGGCTGGTTGCAAATGCCTAAAAAAATGGGCGGAATACAGGGAATTACTTATCCGATTGTTGCAGACACGAGCAAAACGATTGCTGCCAATTATGGAGTGCTTACGGGAGATTACTTTACAGACGAAAACGGTTCTTTATGTACCACCGGCTCCATGATCGCTTACCGTGGACTATTTATCATTGATAAAAAGGGTGCTGTACGCCATTTATTAGTCAATGATTTGCCTTTGGGACGAAATGTGGATGAGGCGGTTCGTATGGTCGATGCGATTCAGTTCAGCGAAGAAAACGGGGAGGTTTGTCCTGCCAACTGGACCAAAGGAAAAGAGGCGATGAAAGGTACGCATGAGGGCGTGGCCAGCTATCTGGCCAAGCATTAAACCCTGTTGTTTTTCAAAATTGCTTAAAGAACTGCAGCACCGCGTCTGTTTCTGAATCCCAGTAGGTATAGTTATGTCCGTTGTCCGGACTTAAATGCAGTACATGGGCTATTTTATCATCTGACTTCCTTATTGCGAGGTAAAACAACCTGGTCTGTTCTGAGGGAACTATATTGTCTTTCAGTGAATGCCCAAGGTAGATGGGAACCTGCACCTTTGACGCATTCATAAGGGCATTGTCTTCTCCTTCCCACCTTGATTTAAATTGGGAAAAGGGGCCATAAAAGCCCCGCATCAGATTATCCTGAGGTGAGCGCGTCTGATCAAAATCGCCTGACAGGGATGCTCCTGCCTTAAACAATTTTCCGCTGTGTTCAAGGAGCAGTGCAACTCCCCTGCCCCCGGTCGAAATTCCAAAAACCAGATTGTCCTGACCTGGCCTGAACAGACCGGCTTTTGTCTGAATAAAGGGCAATAATGTATCGCACAGCCATTTTAACTGAGGAAAGCGGGACCAATCTTTACGCGTTTCCGGGTAAACAGCTGCTGCATAAATACTTTTTCCCATTTCAGGCATAAGCAATACATATCCCTGTTCCAGGGCCTTTCTGCAAAAGGATGATTCCGTGCAGCATTTTTCAGAAGCATAATTCCATCCCGGTAAAACCAGAATCTGCCCTTTAATTCGAACGGACGGATACAAAACATGAACCGTATCTCCATGCAGGACGAAGGTGGTATCCGACGTGATGGAAAGTTTTTCTGTCTGCCGTAAAACGTTGGCTTCTGGTTCTGATGCCTGAATTGTTCCGGAATGATAATCACTTAAACCGGAGTTGAAAATAAGTACAACAAACCAGAACAATCTATAACAATACATAAAGTAAATCTAAGAATAAGTCCCGTTTTAATTCTAACTTTATCGCTTCTTAAAATTCCTTTTTTATGAGCGAACCGGTTGAACATGTGAGTTGTCTGATAATCGGCAGCGGACCTGCGGGCTATTCGGCTGCCATCTATGCTGCACGTGCTGCTCTGAAACCTGTGATGGTTCAGGGACTTCAGCCTGGAGGGCAGTTAACAATTACAACGGAAGTGGAAAACTATCCTGGCTATCCGAAAGGAACTCAGGGTCCTGAGATGATGGAAGATTTCAAAGCCCAGGCAGAGCGTTTCGGGACTGATGTACGCTGGGGTATGGCGACCAAGGTTGATTTTACGGGCCCTGTTCATAAGGTAACCATTGATGATACCAAAGAAATCCATGCAGATACAGTTATCATTGCTACGGGCGCTTCGGCCCGATGGCTGGGGCTGGATTCAGAACAGAAATATAACGGATTTGGGGTTTCTGCATGTGCAGTTTGCGATGGATTCTTCTTCAAGGGTCAGGATGTGGCAATTGTAGGAGCGGGAGATACTGCTGCGGAAGAAGCCACTTACCTGGCAAAAATCTGCAGAAAGGTTTACATGATTGTGCGTAAAGGGGAAATGCGGGCTTCGAAAGCGATGCAGGAACGTGTGCTGAAGACAGCCAATATTGAGTTGATCTGGAACAGTGAAACAAAGGAAATTATTGGCGATAAGGGAGTTACCGGTGCAATTATCCGTAATTTAAAAACCCAGGAAGAGCGCTCGCTGACGATTACCGGATTTTTTGTCGCGATTGGTCATAAGCCCAATACGGACATTTTCGGCAAATGGCTTAGTCTGGACGAAACAGGGTATATTAAAACAGTTCCCGGAACCAGTAAAACAACAATTCCCGGTGTATTTGCTGTGGGAGATGTCCAGGATAAAGTCTACCGTCAGGCCGTTACGGCTGCAGGAAGCGGCTGCATGGGAGCGCTTGATGCGGAACGATATCTTGCTGATAAGAAAACACATTAACTTTATTTTCATAGTTTTGCATTCCTTTTTAACATGCAGAAATTTATAATAGCTCTTTTCATTTCGTCCCTGGCCCTGGTTGATTCCGGTTCCCTGAATGCCCAGCAAACTATTTTTGGGGAGAGCAAGCCTTCGAAAACCTACGAGGAAAAAAATATTCTTGATCCGGAATATGGGATTAATAAATATGATAAGTTAAACCCAATGGTTGGGGGTGATTCCATACGAAACGCATCCAAGGGCTATGCACTTCAGGGATGGAAAGAGGACTATTATTCGAATGGCAAACTACTTCACAAAGGGTTTTATACCGAAGGCCAAACCAAACTGTATAAAAACTACTACGACAACGGTCAACTGGAAAGAGATTTTACCGTGACGGACATGAAGCGCTCCAAAATGAAAATCTATTACAAAGACGGAAAACTGAAAGCAGATATTGAGTATTGTGATGGAAACACCATAAAAGAACAGGATTTTTATTCCAGCGGGCAGCTAAAGTATTCGGAAGAGCATTCCGGTAATATGGAATATCTGTTGCAACTGAATTCCTATGCAGAAAACGGGAAACCTCAGTCATTATTCGAAATAACGGATAAGAAGAAAAAAATTTATTACAAAAAGGAGTTTTCTGAGAAAGGAGTTATCAAGGAAGAAGGACCTATGCGATTTAGCAAGGACTTACTGGATTATCAGAAAAACGGCACCTGGAAGATCTACGACGAAAATGGCAATCTCAAGAGCACGGATAACTTCGTGAACGGGCAGGGCGGGAACGCCAATTAATCCGACTTATAAAACGTCTTACTGTCCCGGTCCTTTGACTTGTCCTGAGGATCCTTGTATTTATTATCTTTTGAATTTTTCTTATTCCGTGCATCAATATCCTGAATGTAATTCCATTGCCCTTTTTTAAATTCAAATCCGTCTAAACTAAAATCGGGCCCGTAATATTGAAACTGGCCCTGTAAACCCGGATGAGGGGGTGACAAATGATCGAGCACAATCATTTTACTGCTTTCATTGTATTTTAAAGACATCACTACCAGAGCAGAATATTCAAAAATCATACGCTTGGGGAATTTTTTTTCTACCCTGAACAGGTCCGCCCCAAATTTCGGGCTTCCGTCCGGGCCAAAGTAGAGTATATCAATTATCTTTTTGGATGTTAGTTTGTCATTGCCGTTAAAACCCAGCAGGGTATAATAGTATTTGCGTTTAACCTGAACCGGAATTATTTTATAATAGAGCATCCCGTACCACTTGCCGGCATCACCTGAATAATTTTCCGCATTTTTTATTTCAGATGATCTGTCAGTCAGTGAAAACAACTGATACGATTTGTGTTTGGAATTGCGCGTTTGAATAAAGCCATAATAATTATGTGTCCCGTCAGTGTGTGGCAAATCCCAGCTGATAATGCGAAAACTTTTATCAGGGGAATAGATCCTGCCAAACTCCTTTAAAGAATCAAATGAATAGTCAAATGATAAATCCGATTTCAATGCCCGTTCAAAGGTGGCTTTCAGCCTGCTGTTTATCTCCATTTTCTCCTTGTCGGAATTAGCTGAATAGAGCTGTTTTTGAAAACTGCTCAGGCTGTCCTCGAATTGGGGAAGAATGGACTGCGCGTTTACGCTAAATGTCAAAAAAACGCTTGAAAAAAAAAGCAGGTGTCTGGAGAACGCCTTACACACTTTAAAGGTGCAGGGATTCCTTCTTCGCAAGCAGGGCTTCTTTCGTCTCGACATTGTTTTCATCACTTACACAACAATCGACCGGACATACAGCTGCGCACTGTGGTTCATCGTGAAAGCCGGTACATTCGGTACATTTATCTGCTGAAATATAATAGAGATCCATAGAAACCGGGGGCTGCGGGTCACCTGCATCCGTCGTAAGCCCTGTACTCTTTCCTGTATAAGAACCTTTTAAGGATGTCCCGTCCGCAAAGCGCCATTCTGCTCCGCCTTCATAAATAGCATTGTTTGGGCACTCCGGCTCACAGGCTCCGCAATTTATGCACTCATCTGTAATTTTAATAGCCATAGCTGTATATCTTTGGCGTAAAGATACGTAATCATGACGCTGGAACAAAGAATTTCTGCTTTTGAAAAACTGGGATGCCTCTTTCGTGAAACGGCAGGTGCGGGAGGTTCTGCTTCTGAAAAGCAGGAAACGGAGGGGCTTGCAGAACACATTGCACGGCTCAAGAATCTTGCCGGTACGGTTCACATCTATAATGGATGGTTTACAAAAGATAATGTGCTGCTGGCCATTCGATCCTGGGGGCAGGCACTGCGAAAGGAAAATCTGGAACAATGGGTAGATCGATATATCATCAGGGAGCAGGTGCCTAAAAAAATTGGCCTGATCATGGCAGGGAATATTCCCCTGGTAGGTTTCCACGATATGCTTTGTGTACTTATCAGCGGCCATTCTGTTGTCGCCAAAAGATCAGGTGGGGATGACCAACTCCCGGAGTTTGTTGCAGCGTTTCTTATTTCCATTGAACCTGCATTTAAAGAACGGATTCATTTTACGGATGGCCTGCTGAAAGAAATGGATGCTGTGATTGCCACAGGAAATAACAATTCTTCCCGTTATTTTGATTATTACTTTGGAAAGTATCCCCATATTATCCGTAAGAACCGCAATTCTGTTGCGGTGCTGAATGGAACTGAGACCAATGAAGAACTTGTTTTATTGGGCGAGGATATTTTCAATTATTTCGGATTGGGCTGCAGAAGTGTTTCTAAACTATTTATTCCTGAAAAATACGATCTGAACAATTTATTCCGGGCTGTTTATTCTCATCAGTCTGTTTTGCAGAATAACAAGTATGCCAATAATTATGAGTACACTAAAACTGTTTACCTGATGAATGGTATATCCCTTCTGGAAAATGGATTTTTACTGCTCAAGGAAGACATTGGCCTTGCCTCTCCGGTAGCTGTAGTGTATTATGAATACTATAAAAATGAAGCGGAAGTCCTGAACAGACTTCGTATGGATGCTGTAAATATCCAATGTGTTGTTTCTAAAGTAAAAAGCATCAAAAACGCTACTGAGTTTGGCCGGACCCAGCATCCGCAACTTTGGGATTATAGTGACGGGGTTAACACCATGGAGTTTCTGGGAACACTATTGAATGCTTAGGAATAGAGTCCCGTTCTCCTGTATCTGCGCATCCTTCTTCTCATTTCCCGTCGGGCAGCCCGCTCACCTCTTCGGGTCCAGGTCTTATTCTCCTTGTTAATCATGTCACTTGGCTTCCAGCCTGAATCACGGGTTGCATTGACCGGAATCCCCCCGTTACTGCGGCAGGAGTAAAAGGAAGAAAAAATACAGACCAGCAGCAGCACTGTCAATAATTTGCACATTGCATTAATAAAAGTTTGCTTAAAACTTTACTAAAATACCTTTAACTTTGCAGGATTACTAATCGAGCAAACATTGAAAGCAACCAGCATTTTCAAAGGAACAGGTGTAGCCCTTGTCACGCCGTTTACAAAATCGGGGAAAGTCGATTTTAAAAGTCTGACTAAACTGGTGAATCATGTCATTAAAGGTAAAGTGGACTATCTTGTTGCGCTTGGGACAACAGGAGAAACTGCGACACTCATGTCACAGGAGAAGAAAGATATTCTTGCCTGTATACTGGCTTCTGGAGCAGGCCGGGTGCCTGTTGTACTTGGGCTGGGAGGAAACAGCACTTATGGGTTGGTGAAGGAATTTGAAATGATTGATTTTAAAGGTATTTCTGCGGTTTTATCTGTTTCCCCATATTATAATAAGCCCAGTCAGCAGGGAATTTTTGAACATTATAAGGTGATTGCCAAGGAGTCGCCGCGGCCGGTTATTTTGTACAATGTCCCCGGCCGGACTGCTTCCAATATCAGTGCTGAAACTACTCTTAAAATTGCCAATGAAATTAAAAATGTGATTGGTATCAAAGAGGCCTCCGGCAATATCGAGCAATGTATGCGTATCATTCAACACAAGCCAACAGACTTTTTGCTGATCTCCGGAGACGATGCATTGACATTACCTGTCATCGCTTGCGGTGGAGAGGGCGTAATATCTGTGGTTGCCAACGCCTTTCCTGCCGGATTTTCAGAAATGGTCCGGCTGGCCCTGAAAGGAGATTGCAAAAAAGCCCAACTATTGCATTATAAACATCTCGAAATTATTGAGCAAATGTTCGCCGATGGAAATCCGGGAGGCGTGAAAGAATTTTTAGCTCAGCTGAACATCTGCGGGACAGACATGCGCCTGCCTTTGGTGCGGGTAAACAAAAAGGTTCAGACAACTATTCGCTTCCTGACAAAAAAGTATTCCGTTACTCTTTCTTAGGCTTCTTCCCTTTGATCATTCCACTGAACGTGTAGGACTCCTTTACTTTGCCCTTCTTGGTCAGCGTAGCAGTGCCTTCGATGTCATCGCCGGTGATGGTACCTTCCCATTTATAAACTACATCCTTATCTCCCTGCGGTTCTGAAGTAAATGCACATGTAATAGGGTTGGCTGTAGAATCATAGGTGGCTTCGTAGGCTGCTGGCTTGTATTCCCCATCTTGTATCATGGTGGACCAGCTAAATTTCCCGGCGGCAAACTTAAGGTCTTCCTTTTCAGGGGTGCCTTTCTTTTTACCATCCTTCACCCGTTCTACGGCAAACGTTTTTTTGTCAAGCGGACCCGGTGGAATTTTCTCTTTTTTCTGTGCTAACGCAGTAGTTGCCACAAAAGCAAGGCCTGCGGCAATAAAAATTATCTTTTTCATAATCGCGCGGTTTATTTTTTTTCTTTGTTTTTCATTTCCTGAACTTCAATCCTGAATTCCTGAGCAGCTTTTTTCAACTCCTGCAATGCTTTTCTCACGCGGGTTCCTGCCGCGGCATTACCATTGTAAAATTTCTGCACTTCCGTTTCCATACCTGCTACAATGCTTTTAATGTTTTCGTATTTTTCCATGTTTTCTTTTTTTTAGGGTTTGGGTTTATTCTTATTTTCTTATAGTTCTGTTTAAACTGCTGCAATTTTATCGGCCTGGTATTTTCCTGACTTCAACTTACCCACTATTTTTGAGAAAGCGTCAATGGTGTATTTAACATCTTCCAGCGTGTGAACCGCTGTAGGTATCAACCTCAGGATAATAATCCCTTTGGGTACAACCGGATATACCACCATGGAACAAAATATGTTGAAATTTTCCCGCAGATCGAAAATCAGGTTGGTGGCTTCCGGAATTGATCCATTCAGAAATACAGGTGTAACAGGGGATTGCGTTACGCCGATATCAAATCCGGCCTTTTTCAGTCCATCCTGAAGTGCATGGGTTATTTTCCAAAGGTTGGCCCTGAACTGATGCTGGGTGCGAATCAGCTCCAGACGTTTTAAAGCGCCTTTAACCAGCGCCAATGGAAGTGCCTTGGCAAATATCTGGGAACGCATATTGTAACGCAGGTATTCAACTACCTGCTCATCGGCAGCAATAAATCCTCCAATCAGGGCGAATGATTTGGCAAATGTGCCGAAGTACAAATCAATCTCCTCTTGCACGTCCTGCTCTTCTCCTGTGCCGGCACCCGTTCTGCCCATCACTCCTATTCCATGTGCATCATCCACAAATAAGCGGAATGAATAGTGCTTTTTAAGCGCTGCTATTTCTTTTAATTTACCCTGATCACCCCGCATACCAAAAACGCCTTCCGTTATTACGAGAATGGAGCCATCCGTTTCTTTGATCAGGTTCACCGCCCGGTCGAGCTGCTTTTGAAGAGAAACAATATCGTTGTGGGGATAAACAAACCTTTTCCCCATATGTAACCGAACTCCATCAAGTATGCAGGCATGTGCCTCTGCATCATAAATGATGACATCGTGGCGATCCACCAGGCAATCGATTGCCGAAACCATCCCCTGATAACCGAAGTTCACAAGTATTGCGTCCTGCTTCTGAACAAAAGAGGCCAGTTCAGCTTCCAGTTGTTCGTGTGCATTGGAATTGCCGGACATCATGCGTGCTCCCATCGGCAATGCAAACCCATAATCCGCTGCTGCCCTCGCATCTGTGGCCCTCACTTCCGGGTGATTGGCCAATCCGAGGTAATTATTCAGGCTCCAGTTCAAGCGTTCTTTGCCCCTGAAAACCATCCTGGGTCCTATTTCTCCCTCGAGCTTAGGAAAAGTGAAATAACCATGCGACTCTTTCGCATGCTGCCCGATCGGGCCACGGTTAGTTCTGAGCTTTTCAAATAAGTCTTTCATTTCCGCAATAATATGTATTTTTGGCCAAATTAAGCGGTTTTAGGGGTAAAATCATACCATAAGATATTAACAGAAACTAAAGGGGAGATTTATCACTAAATTGATTACCTTTGCAGGCTGAAAATGACTTTAACTAAAGGACTAAAATTTCTTACCGTATCAGGGATTCTTCTGAGTTTGTTATCCTCCTGTGATAACTATACAAAAATTGCCAAGAGGGCTTCCATTGAACAAAAGTATCAATATGCCATTACGGCGTTTGAAAAAGGTCAGTATAACCGTGCTCTTCCGATTCTGGAAGAACTGATTACTGTTTACCGGGGAACTGCAAACTGGGAAAAGGTATTGTATTACTACGCCTATTGCAACTACAATACCAATGATTTTATTCTGGCAGCTTACCATTTCAAAAGTTTTGTGAAACAGTTTCCCACGAGTGCGAAAGCGGAAGAATGTGCCTACATGAATGCTTACTGTTATTACCTGACTTCTCCTGCCTATAGCCTTGACCAAACGGATACCAAGCTGGCTTTGAAGGAACTTCAGAATTTTGTAAACCTTTACCCTAAAAGTTCACGTCTGGAAGAAGCCAACTCCATTGTCACTAAACTCAGGGCCAAACTGGAGCTAAAAGCCTGTGAAATTGCCCGCCAATACTATTCCATGTATAATTACAAATCGGCGATCGTTTCGATTGGGAATTTCGTTAAGGATTTTCCTGATTCAAAATATGTGGAGGAAATGAATTTTGTTTTGTTTAAGGCCCATTATTCCTTGACGATAAACAGTATTGATTCAAAAAGGCCGGAACGTTTAAAACTGACCATTGAGGCGTATCTGAGATTTATTGACAAATACCCTCAGAGCCCCTGGCTGAAGGATGCGGAAGTGCTTTACAATCTGGCTTTAAAAATGAAGGATAAATATAAAATTACACTAAGCTGATAAACATGGACTACAAAAAAACAAATGCCGAAAGTACTACCGTTACACGTGATTTGAGATTAATGGAAGACAAGACGAACAACTTGTATGAATCCATTTCTATTATTTCAAAACGTGCCAACCAGATCGGTGCAGAAATTAAGGAAGAACTGACAGGTAAGCTGGCTGAGTTCGCGTCTCACACGGATAACCTCGAGGAAGTGTTTGAAAACAGGGAGCAGATTGAGATTTCACGGTTTTACGAACGCCTGCCTAAACCTTCGGATATTGCGGTTCACGAGTTCCTGGATGACAAAGTGTATTACAGAAAGCCGGTTGTGGATCCTATTGTTTAAATAATACTGTGTTACGGGGAAAGAAAATACTTTTAGGGATAACCGGAAGTATTGCGGCTTATAAATCAGCCGTATTGACCCGTTTATTAGTTAAACAGGGTGCTGAAGTCAGAGTTATGCTGACGGAATCAGCGAAAGATTTTATTACTCCTCTTACTCTTTCTACCCTGTCTAAAAACCCGGTTCATTCCGGGTTTTTTAATGCCGGTGACGGATCCTGGAACAATCATGTGGAGACTGGATTATGGGCGGATTTTATTGTCATCGCGCCTGCTTCGGCTCACACGATCGGGAAAATGGCCAATGGACTATGTGATAATCTGCTGCTGGCAACCTGCCTTTCAGCGAGATGTCCTGTTTATGTGGCTCCCGCAATGGATCTGGATATGTTTAAACATCCTTCCGTAGTAAGTAATTTAAAGCGCCTCGAATCCTTTGGAATCCGATGCATTCCTCCTGGAACAGGAGAGTTGGCAAGTGGACTGATCGGGGAAGGCCGAATGGCCGAGCCCGAAGAAATTATTGGATTTTTAGCGAACCCGGCATTAAAAAAAAAACGCCATTAAGCGGTAAAACAGTTCTTGTTACTGCCGGACCCACTTTTGAGGCCATAGATCCTGTCCGCTTTATCGGGAATCACTCTTCCGGAAAGATGGGTTTCGCTATTGCAGATGAATTGGCCCGGCATGGGGCTGAGGTTATTCTGATCTGCGGCCCGACTACCTTAACGCCGGACGAGAAACCGGCACATCAACTGATCAGGCGAATTGATGTTACTACGTCGGAGGAAATGCGGGCTGCCTGCATACGCTATTTTGATAAAAGTTTCATTACTGTGATGGCAGCAGCTGTTGCGGATTATAAACCGGCTCAGTTTTCCGGACAAAAAATAAAAAAGAAAAATGCAGGACTGCTGCTTGAACTGGTACCTACTGCCGATATACTCGCGGAACTGGGAAGGAAAAAGAGGGGCAAACAACTGCTTGTTGGATTTGCGCTGGAGACTACAGATGGCCTGAGGTATGCAAAGGAGAAGCTTAAAAGGAAGAACCTGGATCTGATCGTTTTAAATTCCCTTCAGGATAAAGGTGCCGGTTTTAAAGGTGATACAAACAAGGTTACCTTTGTTGACAGAAACAATAAAACGGCTAAATTTGAGTTGAAAGACAAGAAGGATGTAGCGGTTGACATAGTTAATAAAATACTGGAGTTGCTTTAAATGAAAAATAGTTTATCCCTTCTTTTTGTTTTTTTCTGCGGGTTTGCCCTTGGACAGGAGTTGAACTGTGCGGTTCAGGTTAATTCATCTCAGTTATCAGGCGATAAAAGGATTTACGAAACCCTTCAAAAGGCAATTGTGGAGTTTATGAATAACAGAAACTGGACCAACGACACCTACAAAAATGAGGAAAGGATTGTCTGCAGCATATTGATTACCGTGAGTGACCATACGAATGACGCTTTTAAAGCCACCATTCAGGTTCAATCGAGCCGTCCTACCTATAAGTCGTCCTACAACTCCCCGCTGATCAACTACAATGATCAGGATTTCCAGTTTTCCTATGTGGAATTTCAGCCCCTTGATTTCAGTGAAGGTGCATACCTGTCGAATCTGACTTCTGTGCTTGCTTTTTATGCTAACATGTTCGTTGCACTGGATTATGATTCTTACTCACTTTACGGTGGAACCGCGTACTACCAGAAAGCTGCTACAATTGGCAATAATGCGCAGAATGACCAAAGCGTAAAGGGATGGAATTCGTTCGACAGCCAGCGTAACCGGTATTGGATGGTGAATAATATGCTGGATCCTGTTTATGCCCCAATTCGTGAATACCTGTACAAATTCCACCGGCTCGGGCTGGATGTGATGTCTGTCAATAAGGATCAGGGTAAAACGGTTATTGTAGAGAATTTAAGTTTACTGCAAAAAACTTCCCATGACAGGCCCTCTTCCTTTAGTCTGACTTTATTTTTCAATGCCAAAGCGGATGAACTGGTGAATATTTTCGGTGGCGCCACAACGGATGAAAAGAATAAAGTCATTCCTATCCTGAATGAAATTGATCCCGCCAACAGTAATAAGTACCAAAAGATTATGACCCAGAATAACAACAACAACTGATACTGTTTGAGCCGGCAGGAAGTAATGATAAGGGCAAAGAACATCCGAAAGTCATATGGCTCCCTGGATGTATTGAAAGGTATTGACATTGAAATTAGTAAGGGGGAAATTGTTTCAATTGTTGGAGCTTCCGGAGCAGGCAAGACTACACTGCTCCATATCCTGGGAACCCTCGATAAACCGGACGAAGGGGAAGTTGAAATAAATGACGTTGCGATAACCGGCTGGAGCAGCCGGAAACTGGCAACTTTCAGAAATAGAAATATTGGATTTGTATTTCAGTTTCACCACCTTTTGCCTGAATTCACTGCACTTGAAAATGTATGTATTCCTTCTTTTATTGCCGGTGTCTCCCAAAAAGAGGCAGAGGCAAATGCAAAACAATTATTGGATTTTCTGGGTTTAAAAGACCGGCTGGAACATAAACCGAATGAACTCTCCGGAGGAGAACAACAGCGTGTTGCAGTGGCGAGGGCTTTGATCAACAAACCTGCTATTATTCTTGCGGATGAACCTTCCGGCAACCTGGATTCAGCTACAGCAAAGGAGTTACATCAATTGTTTTTTACGTTGAGGGATCAGATGCAGCAGACCTTTATCATCGTTACACACAATGAAGAACTTGCCCAGCTTTCTGACCGCCGTTTTATCCTAAAGGACGGCAAACACATCTGATTTTTTGTGGAGAACAAACCGGATCCATTTGGGGCACTAAGGATACGGGATTTCAGCTTTTATGTTTTAGCGCGGTTTTCATTAACCATTGGCGTGCTTATTCAGAGTGTTATAGTGGAATGGCAAATATACGCCATTACCAAAGATGCCCTGCAGCTTGGACTGATAGGCCTGGCTGAAGCCCTTCCCTTTATTTGCATCGCTTTGTTCGCAGGACACATTGCGGATATTGTCAGCCGGAAAAAAATAATTATCCTGGCTACATTGTTTTTGATCAGTGGTACGTTGTTTCTTTTTTATTTTTCTTCGGACCTGAACGTGCATATTCTGAAATGGGGTGTCTGGCCAATTTATATAGCTATTGCCATTACCGGCCTGTCGCGTGGATTTATTGGTCCCTCTTACTTCGCATTTTTAACCCAGCTTGTTCCAAAGGACTTGATTGCAAATGCTGCTACCTGGAACAGTTCAACCTGGCAGATTGGGGCCGTGGCGGGTCCGGCGATTGCAGGAGTTATGTATGGATTCTTTGGCCCTGCCACTTCTTATGCAATTGATGCGCTGGTGATTCTGGCTTCCCTGCTTTTTATATTATTTATTCCGGCCAGAGAGGCTGGTAAAAAAGACCGAACTGAATCGGTAAAAAACAGCATCCGGGCCGGTATCAGATTTGTTTTCTCCAATCAGATTGTTCTTGGGGCGCTTTCACTGGATCTCTTTGCCGTTCTGTTCGGAGGAGCAGTGGCTTTGCTGCCTATCTTTTCTGATAAGATTTTGCATGCGGGCCCTCAGGGGCTGGGGTTTTTAAGAGCCGCTCCCGCTATTGGTGCGGTGATTGTTGCACTCCTGCTCGTTTATAATCCGGTTCGGAAAAAAGCCGGGGTGCTGTTGCTTTGGTGCGTTGCTCTTTTTGGTGTATTTACAATTGCCTTTTCCTTGTCTACCAATTTTTATTTGTCTTTTCTGCTGCTGGCCATTATCGGAGGTGTGGACAATGTCAGTGTGGTTATCCGTTCAACCATTTTACAACTGAAGACTCCCAATGAAATGCGTGGCCGTGTTTCTTCTGTGAATAGCGTGTTCATTGGATCCTCGAATGAAATCGGAGCCTTTGAATCCGGTACTGCTGCTAAGTTGATGGGGCTGGTACCTTCGGTCATTTTTGGAGGTATTATGACGATCGTTGTCGTGCTGACTACCTCTCAGGTGGCGCCGGAGTTAAGGAAGATGGATAAGCTGGGGTGAGACTAATTCAGTATACAGCAATCAGCTATTTATATACGAACTGATCTGATTCTGCTACATCCTATATGTTAGATCGAGTTGGAAGATAGCCATTTGGTTGACTATCGGTCCTCTTACACCACCGGACGTTTAAAGTGCATACGCAAAAAAATCACTTTGTTACAACCAGTCTCGCAGTTGACACTTGTCCATCGGCAGTCAGTCTGACCATGTAATTACCTGACGATAACTAACCGCTTATGAATCCTTCTTTCGCTTCCCGATACACAGACATTATAAACCCCCTGGGCGAGATTTTGGCTGTCGATGGTTGCTTTTGATGAGTTGAGTATCTGTGTGAGGACCAGTTTGCCTGTGACGTCAAAAATTTGCAAGGTTTGTCTTTCGGTTGAATTGGATTGCACATTGAAATTTTTGTCTGCCGGGTTCGGATAAATACTCAGGTCCGGTGAATTCTTCTTCACCGGATTTATTCCGGACGGTATTGAAAGGAAATAATTCTTGCTGGTATTGGTAACTACAGGTGCATTGTAATCGAAATAAATAAATGCCGTATTATCGATCACCGTTCCTGAGTTAAGGTTGGCCAGGGGTTTTATTCTATATTGGAAAAAACCTTTTGAGCCTTGAGAACTTACATTACTGTCAGGTAATTGAATATTGGGAAAACTAACTGAAAGCCGGTTATGAATCAGCATTACGGTACATTGATTACTGTAATTACTCATCCGAAATGTTTTCAGGTCCAATCGGCTATCCAGCGAATCTATCACGCGAATATTTTGGGCAGCGGCAGTTCCTGTATTCTGGAAATGAACTGTATAAGTAAACCAATCCTGAAATCCCGGAGCAACATTCACTGGAATAGTTTCCTTGAAATTAGGATCATGAGAGACCTTCACCGGGTAGCAGGCCTGAAAAGTATTGTTGCCAGGATTAATATCTCCTGTAGTCGGAGAAACTGAAATTGAAATGCAGATGGAATCTCCTTGCTGGGCAGTTGTATCCGTCAAAAGTATCAGGTTAAAAGCGGTTCTATTATTAATGGCTCCAAAGTCCGCAATTGCATAGGTCAACACCTGACCCGCCACCGCAGGAGTTAATGCTCCTGATGCCGGCCCCACAAATGTAACAGGCCCGCTCAGGCTGATCTGTACCTGCCCGCTGATACCACTTGCACAGTTCAGTTTATATTGTTGTGTCATGTCCCCGGCAACAATATTCCAGGAAGATTGAAAACCCGGGAACAGCATATTCGTTATTACAATTGACTGAAATCCTACATCAAACCCCGGCTTACACTTGATTGAAAAATTAATATTCGTATCCAGCAAGCTTGCTGGGACTGTAAAGGCAGAGTCTAATCCCGGATGCGCACACTGAATCATAAAATCCATTCCTGTAGTATCAATTCCAACCGTATATGAAGTAGCCGAATCCGGAAAATCATATACCCCATTCAAAGCCGAATAGGTAAGTGCCAAAGGAGCCATCGTATTTGAAAATAACTGTATTGGGACATTACTCAGTCCAATATCGGGACTGTCTTTTATGCAGTTGCTGTTATTGTCTCTGAATGTAAAGCCAATTATTCCGGTAGCAATTGGACAACCCCTTGAATTTCCTGCAGAACACAAAGGGAATGCAAGAGTGGCATTATTCATTCCCGGAACATAGCTTGGAAGACAGGTAAAAGGGTTATTGGAAATATCAAAATAGTTAGAATCAATCAGGGAATTTGGGAAACGGGGAAAACAGGAAATATTATTATTTTGACAATTTAAATACTGCAAATTGTTTGGCAATGCCGGGAGAGTGGTCAGCTGATTGCTAAAGCATTGAAGGAAACCAAGTGCAGATGGAAGTGCAGGCAATGAGGTTAATTGATTATTGAAACAACTCAGTGCACCCAATGAATTTGGCAAAGAAGTCAGAACCGTTAGCAGGTTATTATCGCAATCTAAGTTATTAAGTAAAGGAGGCAAAGCGGGGAGATTTGTCAACTGATTTGATCCACAGTCTAAATAGTCTAAGGTATCAGGTAATACAGGCAGACTTGTAATTTGATTACCATAACAACTCAGGGATTGAAGAAACAAGGGTAAATTAGGCAAATTGGACAATCCATCTTCATCACAATACAGCGTTTGCAGGGAATCAGGCAGCGCTGGAAGGGTAGCTAAATTATTACCGGAACATTCCAGATACTGCAAGGAGGATGGAAGGACGGGAAGGTTAGCTAAATTATTTGACATACAATTTAGAAAACTGAGTTTATTCGGCAAAGCAGGCAAATTCTGTAATTGATTGTAGTCACAATCTAAATGTCTGAGCGAATCCGGCAAAACCGGCAGGCTATCCAGTCGGTTATTATAACATGCTAAATATTGTAAAGTTATTGGCAGAGCAGGTAAACTACTTATTTGATTATTTCCGCAAATTAACGTGTCAAGATTGACCGGAAGAACTGTAAATCCCAAACCTGTCAATGAGTTGGAGATCGTAGTGGTATCTCCATTGCCACAATCCAAAGTGGTAAGTCCGGTAAAATATTGAATTCCCGTCAGCGATTTAATAGCCTTGTTTTCAACACGAATTATCCGCAGAGCTTTAACAACAGGATTGGTAGTATCCAATTGATTACCCACCATTGCTGAAGGCACTGTCGTATCCAAATAAGCCGCAAAATTCGTATCCGGGATCCTAAAGTATTGAGCCTTGCTTGTTGATATTGCACCCAGGCAAATAAGGATGGCTATGAAACCATTAATAGTATATTTTCTCATAAGAAGGGGGTATAAAAAGTTTCATCTGATGCTATAAATTATTTCCAAAAAAATTGATTGCTGTAAAGTAACAGCTTGTTTCAGCGTTTGAAATGCTAACTTATTGAGTGGCGGTTTTTACGTGTTGAACGGTACTTCTTTAACCTAATTTCTTTTTAGGTGGTATCTTATAACCGATTTTCTTTCTATTAGTATATGTCGGAGCTAAGGCGTCAATTTTTTCTAAAAGGTACTGGAAAGCTTTATTGAGCTTAGTGTCCAGCGCAACTATTTCCTTTTTCATTTCTTTATTTTCAAGTATTAATGATCGATATCGGGCAAAGGCTCTCATTATTTCAATGTTAATTTTAACTGCCTTTTCAGAATTTAAAACCGATGAAAGCATTGACACGCCTTGTTCTGTAAAAACCATTGGGTTTACAGATGAATGTTTCAAATTTGATAACCGGGGCGCCATTTCTATTAAATTTTCCTTTTCTTCTTTGGTTAATTCAAACATGAAATCTTCAGGAAAACGACTCCTGTTTCTTTTAACTTGCTCTTTTAATCGTTTGGTTTCAGTTTCATACATGGCCGACAAATCAACATCAATCATTACTTTTACCTCCCTGAATTCAAAAATCAGACTTTCAAATCCTCTAACTGGCAGTAGCTCTTTCATAGTATTATTGGGGCTTTCAGAACTGGTCGCAAATTGCGACCAGTTACTATTAGCATTTTTATCGCTGGATTCAAACAAACCTAATATAATTTTCATTTAACCTTTCTATGTGAATACACTTAGGTGTAACAATGATTGAAAAGCTTTTCATTACCTTCGTTCCTGTATGCAGTTTATAAATCCTTCCTTTTTATATGCACTGTTTGCGATTGCGATCCCCATCAGTATCCACCTTTTTAATTTCAGGCGTTACAAAACAGTTTACTTCACCAATGTCCGTTTTTTAAAGGAGGTTCAGCTTGAAACGAAGTCCAGGTCAAGGCTGAAACATTTGCTGGTGCTGCTGGCACGTATTCTGGCAATCTGCGCCCTGGTTTTTGCTTTCGCCCAACCATACCTGCCTTCTGATAATAAAAAGATTCTTTCCGGAGAGCAAGTTGTGAGTATCTATATCGATAATTCTTTCAGCATGGATGCCATTGGCAAAGGTGGACGTTTACTGGACGAAGCAAAGAAAATGGCGGCCGAAATTGCGGGTTCTCATCGTCAGGGCACACGTTTCCAATTGCTTACGAATGATTTCGAGGGAAAACATCAGCGGCTGGTAAGCAAAGAGGAATTTCTTCAGCTTCTGGAAGAGCTTAAATTATCTCCTGCCTTTCGAACGATTCAGGAGGTGATTTCCAGACAGGCGGATATACTGAATACTTCGGGGTCTAAAAATAAAACGGCATTTGTTATTTCTGATTTTCAGAAAAACATGTTTGCGCTCACGTCTGCTAAAATGGATACCAGTATTAAAATCAATCTGCTCCCTTTGCCAGCTGAGGAACGAAATAATCTAAGCATTGATTCCTGCTGGTTTTCGTCTCCTGTCAGAAAAAGAAATCAGATTGAACAATTGTATGTTCGGATAAAAAACTTTTCAGATAAAGATTATGAAAATATTCCTGTGAAGCTGTTTATCAATGAGCATCAGAAAACTCCTGCCAGTTTTAATATTAAGGCAAATTCACAGGCGGATATTATGCTGTCCTTTTCCTTAGCCGAAAGTGGCATTCAAAATGCGCGAATAGAACTGAATGATTTTCCGGTCACGTTTGATGACAAGCTTTATTTTTCCTATTCCATTTTAAAGCAGATTCCAATACTCACTATTTATGGAGCTGCCAAACCGACAAACGGCATTAAGAGCGGAACGAATGGCGGAGCAAAAGAAACCTCCAATTCTTACCTGAATTCCCTGTTTGGAAAGGATTCAGTGATTCAGCTCAGTAATGCAGATGAGAAGCACATCGACTATTCTGCATTGGGTCATTACAGTCTTATTATCCTGAATGATATGGAAGCCGTTTCCTCCGGCCTGGCACAGGAACTGAATAAGTTTGTTACAAATGGCGGCAATCTCATCGTATTCCCTGCCGAGCATTCGGATTTGAATTCCTACAGGGAATTTTTAGGGGGATTCAACAGCAATTTCTATGAACAAAAAGACACGATACGTACAAAAGTAGGCCAGCTGAATTATGCAGCCAACATCTACAGGGATGTATTTGAAAGGAAAACAGAGAACATTGATTTACCGATGGTATTCGCTCATTATGTAATCAGCCGGAATTCAAGGTCTGCGGGTGAAGCTTTACTTAAGCTCCAGGATGGAAACAGCTTTCTTGAAAGATCTGCTTACGGTAAAGGGCAGCTGTATCTTTTCGCTGTTCCGCTGAACAGTACCTGGAGTAATTTTACCAGGCATGCTGTTTTCGTGCCCACGCTGTATCAGGCTGCCCTTTTCAGTCAGCCTCAATTCCAGTTATTCTATCTCATCGGAAGCAATGAGCTGGCAGAGATAAATGCAACAGCTACCGGTGATGGAGTATTTAAATTGAATCCGGCCGGCGGCAATAAACTGGAGATTATTCCTGAACACAGGGTTGTAGATTCCGGGACAACACTTTTTTTTCATGAGCAGGTAAAAGAACCCGGAAATTATGTACTCAGCCTTGACAAAGAAACCCTGATGGGGATTTCCTTTAATTATAACAGAAAGGAATCCGATCTGTCTGTATACGGTAAAACGGATTTGGAAAAGCTCATTAGGTCTGCAGGCTGGCCTAATTTCAGAATACTGGATGGAACAAATAAAAATTTCAGCACTGTATTGAGTGAACTGGATGAGGGTAAAAAGCTTTGGAAACTTTGTATTATATTAGCATTGATTTTTTTGGCAGCAGAGACAATTTTGCTTAGGATAAAACCCGGAATTTAGATTTAAATTCAGATGAACGTACTGATTAAAGCAGCCACAGTTGTTGATCCTGGATCACCTTACAACGGGAAAACAGTGGATATTCTGATTGAAGATGGATTTATTCAATCCATTGAGAAAACAATTTCGAAAAAGGGTATTCAGGTTGTTGAATCGAAGAACCTTCATGTTTCTCCGGGATGGTTCGATATGCAGGTGAATCTGTGTGATCCCGGTTTTGAATATAAGGAAGACCTGCATTCGGGAACACAGGCTGCTGCATTTGGCGGATTTACAGCTGTTGCCTGCCTCCCCTCAACCCATCCTCCCATTCATACCAAATCGGAGGTGGAGTATGTGATTAATAAAGTAAAAGGACTGAGGAAAAACAGTGTGGATGTTTTTCCTATTGGTGCGCTCTCCTATGATTTGATGGGCAAAGACATTGCCGAATTGTATGATATGCATTTATCCGGTGCAATCGCCTTTACGGATGGGAAAAATACGGACTCCAATGCCGGACTCTTGCTAAGAGGATTACTTTATGCGAAGAATTTCAACGGACTTGTTCTGACTTTCTGTGAGGAACGAAGTATTTCACAAGGAGGTGTGATGAATGAAGGCCCTGCCAGTACTAGGCTTGGCTTAAAAGGCATTCCGGCCTTGGCGGAGGAATTGATGGTTGCCCGCAATATTTCCATTGCGGAATATACGGAATGTTATATCCATATAGCTTCGGTTTCCACCTCTAAGTCTGTCGATCTTATCCGAAGGGCCAAGTCAAAAAACCTGAACATTACGGCCTCTGTTAACGCCTATAGCCTGACACTGGATGACTCTTTGCTGAACACTTTCGAAACCAATTACAAAGTGAGTCCCCCGCTTCGTTCCAAAACAGATATAGCTGCTTTAAGGAAGGGGCTGAATGATGGGACCATCGATTGTATCACCTCTGACCATTCCCCTGAAAACATTGAAAATAAATTAATTGAATTTGAGCATGCCGCAAACGGAGTTATTGGTCTTGAAACCATGTATGCATTGTTAAATACCCGTTTGGGGAAATCATTGAACACAGAAAAACTGATTGAAAAGATTGCCATCAATCCACGCAAGTTGTTTCATCTGGAAGTACCCAAAATTAATAAAGAAGAAAGGGCTAATCTGACCTTATTTAACCCTGCACTTGAATGGACATTTCAGGATCAGCACGTCCATTCTAAATCGAAGAATACGCCATTACTTGGAACCAAATTTACGGGGAAAGCACTTGGAATTTACAATAATAAAGTATTGACTTTATCTACGTAATCGCTTCGCCGATAACCGTTTACCGATAACCTATCCCCCTTTACCGATTACCTTACTTCTTCCCTTCCAGATTTTTAGCTTCGGACAATGTTATAGGCTTGTTATTATAATAGGCAACTACCACAGCTCCCTGATAGCCACTCTTACTGAGCATATCCTGATTCGCTGAAGCTTCTTCAGGAGATTGGTACTGACCGATCAGGTATTTATTCATTCCACTCTCCTTCTCCACATTTACAGCTTCTGATATCTTGAAATTCTTTGAGAAATAGTCCTGAGGCAAGATGTCTTTTGTTGCAATCAACTGCAGTCTGTAAACAACCACAGATTTTGGTCCAAGCAACTGGGAAAAAATTATTTTGTTTACTTTTCCGGCCACACCTTTGCTGTTAATATTGAATAAACTTGGAGCAATATCAAAGTTCTCGGTCTTTTCCCCATCCACATAGGAGAATTTTCCGGAAATTGCATAATCACCTTGTTTTAAAGATTCTGTTTTGACAATATAAGTGACTGTAACTACGCCTTTTTTAGGAAGTACCAACCAGATGAATTTTAATTTGTTACTCTGAATATCAAATGTACCCCCTTCTGCTTTTGCATATTTAATTTCAGATCCTTCCGGAATTAATTCTGACAACCGTGCAAAACCCGCTACATCATCTTTGTTGATGGTAATCTCCACTTTTACTTCCTTGGCTGAGATTGCCTTGATTGTCCGCTGACAGTCAAGTGCCATCATACTTCCTGTTGCTACTGTAAGAATCAGTGCTGATGCAATTATCTTTTTCATGGGCCTGGGGTTTTGATTACGTCTAAAGTAATAAAATAAATCGGATTTGCAAATGATTTTGACAGGAACTTATTGCATTCTTGTGCGCTTCAATAAATAAGGCATTAAAACCTGTTCAAAACCCTGATTTATATCTGCTTCAATGAAATCAATCCTGTACTGACTGCAATGCAGTTTTAGATTACGTTCAAACTGGCCCATTGCCTGAATGTAATTTTCTTTTACTTCGGTTGGATTCACCTTCAGCTCCTCCCCTGTTTCCAGGTCCACAAACCGATAGGGCCTGTTATCGAAATTGAAATCAACTTCCTTGCTCTTATCGACCACGTGGAAAAGGATTACTTCGTGTTTATTGTGCCTGAGATGCTGCAGGGCGGAAAACAGGTCGTCTGAAGAAAGCCGGGCATCCATCATATCGCTGAAAATAATTACCAGCGATCTTTTATGAATGGCTTCGGCTATCTGATGAAGTGATTCAACGGCAAATGTCTTTTTTATTTCCCTGACCGGACGATATTGTATCAGCTGTTCCAGCTCATGCAGGATCATTTTCAGATGCACAGGACTTGATTTGGCCGGTGTGTGCATTTCCAGTTTTTCAGCAAAGACGCTAAGTCCTATGGCATCCCGCTGACGTTTCAATAACTCCATAAGGGCAGCCGCACAATACGCGGAAAAGGTGATTTTATTCTGCTGTTCTTTCCTCTTTTTCTCATCCACCGGAAAGTACATGGAGGAGGAGTTGTCGATTATGATCTGACAACGGAGATTCGTCTCTTCCTCGAAACGCTTTACAAATAATTTATCGCTGCGTCCGTATAGCTTCCAGTCGATGTATCTGGTTGACTCCCCTTTGTTATATAACCGGTGTTCAGCAAACTCTACCGAAAATCCATGAAACGGGCTCTTATGCAGTCCCGTAATAAACCCTTCAACAACCTGCCTGGCAATAAACTCAAGATGGGAGAATTGCTGAACCTTTTGGGAATCAAACGTATTCAAAATTTCAGAGTTGCGCTTTCAGCTTCCCGTCAAGTACGTTCTTTGGTACCGCTCCAACCTGCTTGTCAACGATCTGACCATTTTTGAACAACAGCAGAGTTGGTATATTACGAACTCCGAATTGCGCAGAAACAGCCGGATTATTATCTACATTTAGTTTTCCAATAACCGCTTTACCGTCATACTCTTTAGCGAGCTCTTCTACTACAGGACCCACCATGCGGCAGGGCCCGCACCATTCTGCCCAAAAGTCTACCAATACCGGTTTGTCTGATTTTAATACCAACTGATCAAAGTTAGCGTCCGTGAATTCTACAGCCATAATTTTTTTTATTAAAGTTAAGCTTTTTTTTCAAATTTCCAACCTTGGTTTTACAAGTAACCTGGAAGTAATCTGTTAAAATTGATGCAAGTAATCTGCTGAAAGTGTTGTCAGTTATACACTAAAAAAACTACATTTGCTATGGATTTATAAACTGAAAACCAGAAATCATGGTAAAACATTTTGCAAGTGCTCTTTCGCTGTTTCTTGCCGGAGCAACTATCAACTCTCAGGAATTAACGAAAAGCAAAGACAATGCGCACGAAGGTGGAGCAAACGCAGTTGCTATAAGCAATGACGGGAGTATGATCCTTACCGGAGGAAATGACATGAAATCTTATTTATGGAATTCCAAAACCCTCGACAAGCTGAAAGGCGGTCTCAAGCACAATGAAAAGGTGACTGCGGTAGCCATTAATTCAAACAACAAATATTATGCAACTGGCTGTACCGATATGAAGACCCGTATTATGGACATTGAACAAGGTCTTCCGGTACGCATATTATCGGAACATACCGGAGCCATTTCCGCCGTTATCTATAACCCCGTGACGGATTTTATCGCCACTGCTTCCGCTGATAATACAGTAAAAATATGGGACAATAACTTAAAGAACAAAACTTCCCTTTTTACCTTAAAGGGACATACCAAGGAAGTGAAAGCTATTGTGTTCAGCCCGGATGGGAAAAACCTGGCTTCCGGCGCTCTTGACAACTCCATTAAAATCTGGGATGTTTCCACGGGCGCGTTGAAAAACACCCTTGATGGTGGATCCAAATCCATTACCTCACTGGCTTTTGGCTCGGACGGAAAATATCTTTTGAGCGGAAGCACGAATGGCAGTGTAACCATTTGGGACCCTTATGCAGGAACAATCATGTCTGAATTAACGGGATGCAAATATCAGATCAACTCGGTTGCGTTCAGCCCGGATTGTCAGTATGCTGCCGCAGCGGGGAACAATAAAAAAATAACAATCTGGAAAGTTGAAACAGGTAAACTGGAAAAAGAATTTGTTGCGCATGAAGGAGGTAATATCAATGGAATTGCATTCAGCGATAAAGGAGATGTACTGGTTTCCGTCAGCGGAGACGGGAGCATGAAAATATGGGATGTAAGCGCGCTTAAAATAGGCGGCAAAAAATTCGTCAAATCGGGAGCCGGACCTGCTCTCAGCTGCAGCACACTAACACTCAAGGATGCTAACAGCAATGGTATCCTCGAAGGGGGTGAAAAAGCGAACCTTGCTTTCACCATTAAAAACAAAGGTAGCGGAGCGGCCTTTAATATTTTGGTCCGGACTACACTTGAAACACCTGTTTCACAAATTACGTTTGATAAGGAAGTAGCAATTGGGAACCTCGAAGCAGGCAAAAGTCAGGCAGTAACTATTCCTTTAACAGTTGCCGAAGATCTGGAAGGTGGACGAAACGTTTTCAATGTGGAAATTGTTGAAGCAAATGGGTTCAACCCTTCTCCCCTGACACTGGGTTTTCAGACAGGGGCGCTGGGCAGTTATAATTACATTATGATTTCAGGAAATGCTTATTCTTCTGCTACCGGAAAGGCTGAAATTGGCGCTCCTATTACGCTCAAACTGAAGGTAAAGAACCTGACGAAAGGTGAAGCCAAAAATATTAAGGTAAAGTTCCTGTTGCCGGATCATGTACTTGCCGTGAGCAAACTTTCTGAACTTATCCCAAGTATGGCCGCAGGAGAAGAAAAGGAAATAACAATGGATTTTTATGCAGACAAAAATTTCACCCAGCCCGAAATTAAGATGGGCCTCGATATTGACGGAGCTGCCTTCACGAATGCCAAGGATATGGTTTTAAGGGTAAAGATGAATGACAAACTTCCTACCAATGAAGATTTCAGCAGTGACATCGTTGCACAGGCAGCCAAAATTGAAGAACAGCCTTTGACGGAAAGTCATCCTCAGATGCGGGGTGGCGGAGATCCCCTGAAAGGAATCAACGTGGCCTCTTCCAAGTCCATGATCATCGGCAATTATTATCTGCTGGTAATAGGTATTGACAAATATAAAGGTCAATGGCCCCAATTGACGAATGCTGTAAATGATGCCAAAGCTGTTGAAAAATCGATGAAACTGAGTTATAAATTCGACCAGATTCATGCACTGTATAATGAACAGGCCACCCGTGATAATATTATCAAAGAAATGGAATGGTTAGTTGCTACTGTAAAGGAGCAGGATAATGTATTTATCTATTATTCAGGACATGGTGAATACAAAAAGGAATTGAGCAAGGGTTTCTGGGTTCCGGTTGATGCGGAGTCCGAAAGCACCTCCAAATTTATTTCCAATTCTGATCTTCAGACGTACGTAAGCGGTATTAAATCCAAACATACCTTGCTTATTGCAGATGCCTGTTTCAGCGGAGATATTTTCAGAGGAAATACGATAACTGTGCCATTTGAAGAATCTGAGAAGTATTACCGGGAGGTGAACAGCCTTGCTTCGAGACAGGCTTTGACTTCTGGAGGAATTGAGCCGGTGATGGATGGAGGAAAAGAAGGGCACTCGGTATTTGCTTATTATTTATTAAAAACACTTGCTGACAATCAAAGCAAATATTTTGATGCGGGCCAGCTCTTCAGTAAAGTAAAGATTCCTGTGATCAACAATTCGGAGCAGACTCCGAAATTTTCTCCAATCAAGAATGCAGGTGATGAAGGTGGGCAGTTTATTTTTATTAAGAAGTAATAAGAACGTTGTTCTTCTGGTTTCTAAAAATGGATCATTTAGCAGATCCGGACAGGAGAACAATGGAAAGTATAAACTATTCTGAATGAAAAACAACTTCATTAAATCTAAATTCTGTTCCCTTTTTCTTTTTTACCTCTTCCCTGCCCTTCTCCTTTCTCAAAACAATAATTTCCGTCAATGGAGCAGTAAGGAAGGCTTGCCCCAATCTGATATTCATTGTATAAAGCAGGACAAAAGAGGATATATCTGGCTTGGTACGGGCGAAGGTATCTGCCAGTTCGACGGAAAGAAATTTAAATCCTATTCAAAAAAAGAAGGGTTCAATGGCAACTCTGTCCGGTGCATAATGGAAGACCACCTTGGCCGGCTTTGGTTTGGTTCTGACCAGGGAATTGAGGTATATGATGGCTATAAATTCAAAACAATTGGAAAATCCCAGGGACTGGCCGGCAGTTCTGTACTCTGCCTTTTGGAGGATGACTTAAAAAATGTCTGGGCAGGGACTGATGACGGGGGGCTGAACCAAATAATTTCTTTGGGTAAAGATTCATTTAAAGTAACGGATGCAGGTAAAAAACTGGGATTGGACAAGGCTCCTGTTTTTGATTTATTGGAGGATGGTAACAAAAAAATATGGGTTGCAACATTTGCAGGTATTGCTATACTTACGCCTAAAGGGGATACATGTGATGTTCAAAACCTGAGCGGATCCTCTACTCTGCCAAGCGACCGCATTCTCTGTATTGCTAAAGATGCCAAAGGCTTTTTGTGGTTTGGGACGTATGATGCGGGTATTTTCAGGCTTAATGCAGATGGCACTGGTATTGTTAAATACAATAAGGAAAATGGATTGAGCGGCAATTCGGTCTGGAAAATTATCTTTTCAAGTAAAGGGGAAGGCTGGATAGCTACTTCCGAAAACGGCATCAACCGTATGATTCCGGGCAGGGAGAAAATGGAATATTATACTTCCAGGCAGGGTTTGGCAAGTAATCAGATCCTCTGCCTGCTGGAAGATACGGAAGGTGATATCTGGATTGGAACCAATGGTGATGGATTGTGTGAGCTGCCGGGTGACCGCTTTTCACATTTTTCAGAAAAGGATGGATTACCTGCAAATAAAATAACCGGTATCGATCAGGATGCAGAGGGGAATTTATGGGTGTCCTCTGACGGTGGTGGTTTATCCATGATCAATTTTACTACCGGCCTGCCCGCGGTAAAAACGTTTAACGCGAAGGATGGGTTGAGCAGCAATTTCATAAGTACGATTGCGATTGGTAAGTCAAACAATTCAAATATCTGGATCGGAACCACGAATCAGGGTATTATGAAATACGACGGTCATCATTTTAAAACTTTTAAGGAAGCGGATGGGCTGTTGAATGACCGGATCAATAAAATAATGGTTGACTCCAAGGGAATTGTCTGGTGCGGGACTGGTGACGGCATAAGCAGGTTTGATGGTGTCCGCTTTTTGAATTCGAGTACCAGTACCATGAAAATGGAAAATTACGGAGTAAAAACCATGATAGAAGATAAAAAAGGGAATACATGGTTTGGAACTGCGGGAGGATTGGCAAGGTATACCGGAGATGGTATTATCAGGACTTTTGACGAAGCAGAAGGATTAAAACAAAAAGACGTAAACGCTATTGCCGAGGGACCTGATGGTAACATCTGGATTGGGACAAATACCGGAGGATTGTATAAATACAATGCACAGAAGCCTGACAGCATTGCTATTGAGTTTGTGGCAGACGACAGTTTGCTTGCATCCAATTCCATCCATATGCTTTTGTTCCAGGATAACCAGACGCTGATTGCGGGCACCAATAAGGGATTTGATAAAATAAATCTGGATGCAAATGGTAAAATCCTGAAAGTTCAGAATTATAATTCAACGGATGGATTTACCGGACTTGAATGCAACGACAATGCAATTTATAAGGACAAACAGGGGGCTATTTGGTTTGGAACGGTAAAGGGCTTAACAAAGTATTCTCCATCCCTGGATTTTTCCTCTAAAATCCCGCCGCTGGTGCATGTGTCAGACCTGCAGTTGTTTTATAAAAAGGTCGACTGGTCTGCCAAATCGGATAGCGTGTTGCCCTGGTCCAGGTTACCGGCCTCTCTGACACTTAAGTATGATGAAAATAATCTGACCTTTTATTTTTCAGCCATCTCCTTAAATAATCCTGAGAAAATAAGGTACAGATATAAATTAGAGGGAAGAGAAAAGGAATGGACCCCTCCCCGAACAGAAGACAGGGCCAACTTTTCCGGTCTTTCTGAAGGAAAATACACCTTTAAAGTGATGGCCTGTGATGCCAGCGGGAACTGGTCCGAGCCTTCTGAATTCAGTTTCATCATTTCCCCTCCCTGGTACAGAACGATCTGGTTTTACCTGATATGCCTGATTATCATAGTTTCCTCTACTTACGCTTATATACGTTACAGGGAAAAGGCTTTGAAAGAAGAAAAAAGAATTCTTGAAAATATTGTGGTGGAGCGCACGAAAGTTATCTCCGAACAGAAAGATCACCTCGCTGAAAAAAACAGGGAAATTTTAGACAGTATTACCTATGCGAAGCGAATTCAGAATTCGATTCTTCCACCTAAAGAAACGATAAAAGCTGCCTTTCAGGAATCCTTTGTCCTTTATAAACCTAAGGATATAGTCAGCGGAGATTTATACTGGTTTCATAAAACTGCTAAAGGTTTTCTCCTTGCAGCAGCTGACTGTACCGGCCATGGGATCCCCGGTGCATTTATGAGCATAGTGGCCTATGAGAAATTAACAGAGGCTGCCTTGTTTACTTCTGATGTAAGTGAATTACTAAGTTTACTGAACAAGGGTGTAAAGAGGTCTCTCAGGCAATCGGATCATGAAGGTTCTACACGGGATGGGATGGACATTGCTGTCTGTCATTTCGATCTGAAAACCAGGATTGTGGAATATGCAGCCGCCAATCGTCCATTATGGATAGTGAAAAAGGGAGGAACTGAAGTTGTTGAAATTAAAGCAACAAAAAATGCCATTGGAGGACTTACCAAAGATGATCAGCAATATCAGAAACACGTGATTGAGTTGCTGGAAGGAGATACTGTTTACATGTCCAGTGATGGCTATGCAGATCAATTCGGGCATAATAATAAGAAAATGATGACTAAGCGGTTCAGAGAAGTGATCATGTCAATTCAGGATCGCTCTATGGAAGATCAGTGCAGTTACCTGGATGAATTCTACGATAAGTGGAAAGGGAAGTTTGAACAGATTGATGATGTGCTGGTGGTTGGGGTGAAGTTGGTTTAATAATTCCATTACCGAAAAATCAAACGGAATGCTTTACCGATTTATTTGCAGATTCGAACGCTGCTTATTTTGTCAAAAGGTTCTCTTCCTGTTCTCAATACATTCAAAAAAAGCGGCGCGCAAATCTATTGCATTGTAAACAGACACTGGTATCCGCTTTTGTACTTATGAAATTCACTTTTTTACCTGATTATATTTGCGCAAAGAAACTTTCGGTAAGAAAACTGTTCGTTTTTGGAGTGCTTTTATAGGTCTAGCGTAGTAAACCTATGGAGGCTAATAGGTTCAGTAAAATGAACTTATGAGAGCATCAAAAAACTGCTTATGAGAGCATCAAAAAACTGCTTATGAGGGCATCAAAAAAAGGAGTTATGAAAACATCCAAAGAGGACTTGTGAGGGCATAAAAAAAGGACATATGAGTACAAACAAAATCGACTTTTCCTTTACTGGATCTGAAGTATTAGCTACCCTTGGAGAAAATATTAAACTGGCCCGCATAGGCAGGAGGCTCACTGTTTATGGGGTTTCAAAAATGGCGGGATCAGCCGCTCGACATTATGGCAGGTTGAAAAGGGATCACGGAAAGTTGCGATGGGGACATATTATGATGTATTGTTTTTTCTCGGTTTGGCAAATGACTTGTTAAAAGTTGCGGCCGAGGATCTGCAAGGCAGGAAATCAAAGGATTTCGGCTTGCTGATTAGAAAAACATCACGTCAAATTAAAGGAGAGGATAAGCTATTAAATATCCGGAAAAATAAATATGCAAAGAATGCTGTGCCCTTTCTGGAAGATCTGATGAGAAAAAAGTAACAGCAGTAAGTTCTTCAGTTGACAGAAACTGAAATCAAGGATAATTACCCGAAGGCCTATTGCAACACAGTGATTTCAACCCGGCGGTTCATCTTCCGGTTTTCATCCGTATCATTTGGAGTTTTTGGAGCGAGAGGACCTCTTCCATAGCATAACAGGCGATCAGTTGAAATATTATACCGGATTAAAAAATCCCTCACCTGTTGCGCCCTTCTTTCTGACAAAACAACATTGTATTTCCATGCACCTTTTATATCCGTGTGTCCAACAATTTCCAGTCTCGATTCCGGATGCCTTTTAAGCTGATCTATGAGCGGCTTAAGTTCTTTCAATGAACTTTGAGACAAATCGCTTTTATCAAAATCAAAATAGATGGTCTCGAACATTTTTAATTCGGCCTCTTTAACGGGTATGTCGGCCTTTGAGTTGTCCGCATTAGCTTTTGCACGCTCTTCCGTTTTAGCTGTTTTGTCATCCACCTTAGCGCCTGTTCCGGCAGAAGCAGTTTCATCGGTTTTTCCGGCAGCAGTCCCGGCAGCTTTTCCTGCAGTAGTATCGGCAGCCATTCCTGTGGCAGTTGCAGCGCTGTCCGGTTTAGGCGTCTTACGGTCCACCTCTACTTCAAGGGTCTTGATAACTTCAACCTCCTTTTCCACCTGTACTTCTGTTTCAACTGCCTGCACTACATCCACTTCTTTCTGCACTTCCTTTTCCGTTTCCACAACCTGCGTAACGTTCATTTCCTTGGTTACTGTCACTACTTCCGTACCGGCGGCTACATTATCAAAATCAAAACCACCACCTTCAATTTCAAATAAATCGTAACTCTTACCTTCGTTTATACGGGAATAGTAGCGCCTGCCCTCACCTGCACTGTAAAAATTAATATCATCTCTTGTAGTATTAATCGGATACCCCATATTCTGGGGTTCTGACCATTTATTCGAGGGGCTCTGAAATTCACTGTAATAAATGTCCTGCCCCCCTAATCCACTATTGGAATTACCGTCTGTAGAGAAAAACAAAGTTTTTCCATCTGCATTCAGATTGGGAGCAACTTCATTTAAGGGGGTATTAATTGGGAATCCAAGATTCTCCGGGGTGCCCCATTTCCCATTCGCTGCCTGAACACATTTGTAGATATCATACCCGCCTAAGCCCCCTGGCCTATCGCTGGAAAAATAAAGGCTTTTGCCATCGCTCGTAAAGGTCAATCCGATTTCATTCGACTTTGAATTGATTTCTGTAAAGGGTTCAGGAGTGTTCCATACCCCGTCCTTAAATTTGCTGATATAAATATCATCGTTGTGATTCCGGTATCGTCTGAAATACAGCGTCAGACCATCCGTTGAAATACACAGGGGAGCCTCATCAAATTTTGTATTGAACCTGAAAGGGACCGGTTCCCCCCATTTACCTGATGCATCTTTTGTTGAATAGTAAATATGTTCTGAAAGTTCATTGCCTGCTTTGCCCGTATCTCCTTGTACCGGCCTTCTGGAGCTAAAGAACAGCATACTGTTGTCAAGCTTAACAACAGGGTTTGTTTCCGCATATTCCGAATTCAGGCTTGTAAGATTGACAACCTTTACATTCCGGGGATTTTTCATGCTGTTCTTTGCATTGATGCACATAAAGGATTCCCTGTCAGGGTTCATTGGCGGAACCTGATACTGATTTTTGTAAAGTGTGAAGTATTTAAGTGCACTGTCAGGCTGGTTATTTTCGATAAAAGCTTCTGCCAAAAAGTACAATGCGTAGGCAGGTGCTTTTCCTGTGCTGGCCCTGAACGAATAAGTCGTGCTCATGTTTTTGCTTGCGAGCATAAGAAAAGGAAGCGCCTTTGCCTTTTCATCGTATGAAATCAAATAACACAAGCCAAGTTTAAAATTGACATCTGCATTGGTTGGATCCTTCCCGAGCAGCTGCTTCCAGATAGCACGCGCTTCTTTTATACTTGGATTCTTTATATGCCCGTTACTCTTATCCTGCACATCACCTAAGCTGGTATTATCTGTATTGGAAAATCCTTTCATCATCAATTCATTTCCTTTGACAAATAAGGCACTGGTAGTGTTCTCCTGCCCTGCTGATGGAAGGGAAAATAATCCCAGCATTCCTGTCAGCATAATAATTACAGGTTTAATCATGGCATTACGATTAGTTTAGACGAACAGAAACATCCGTTTGCATAAGTAATTTTAAGAACGTATTGCCCTGCAGGTAAATCTCTTGCGGATAATACCTGACTCTCCAGCAGCAAATGGTCTTTTAAAAGGACCACCTTCCCAAGTACATCGGCAATAATTAAGGAATATTCTTCTGTTACCGGTGGAATCTGCAATACTGATTCTGATTTTAAGGGGTTTGGATACAAAAGAATATTACAGACAGGACAACCATTTTTAGCGTAAGCTGCAGCAACAGGCTGTTCAAAACCCTGGCGAAGCGTGAGCTTATCTCCTGTAAAAAGCTCCGTATTGGAAGATTGACCGATTGTTTGTTTCAGGTAATACCCATCTCCATAGCCAGTAGAACCCATGGCATTGATGGATTCTCTTTTAAGAGACTGGGCCGGAGCGTAAAAGAAATTTATCAGCGCCAAAATCAGCGCTGAAAGTATCTTGTATCTGTTTTTCAAATTTTACCCTCCAAATAGTTAAACCATTAGTACACAGGCAATCAGACACGTAAATTTAGCCAAATAAATTAAATCTGCAATTTTTTTCAACGATTAATTAGACTTGCTTTGCAAAAGCAAAACTTAGTCTAGCTCGCCCACATACTGGCTCAAATAGACGCAGGCTATTTGCCCTACCCGGCAGGGTGCTAATTATGAGTATTTATCCTGACTTCATATTTAAGAGTTCCTGCAATACTGTCTCTTTGGAGAATAGGAGTCTGTCCATTCCAAATAGTAGATCTTTCATCAATGACATCTATAACCTCCTTATAGATAAGGCCAATATTAGCAGCATATTTTTCCAGATAATATTTTTTGGAGATAACGGATGTACAATCAACCTGCAGCACTGTAAGAACAGAATCGAATTGTGATGTTGCAACAGCCGGAGGGCATAAGGTCCCAGCGACAGGATAAGCTGTATCAATGACAGCCTGTGGCTGATTAACGATGGTATAGTTGTAATCCCATTCTCCAAGTGTATTATCGGCATTCCCATTCCAGGTTGCATTTGCCTTGACCGGAAAAGTAAGCTTTACATACCGTACATTGCTTTCGACTTTTTCAGCATCTGTAACTGTCCTGTTGGCAGTCCAGATGTTCTTGAGGGTCCAAAGTGCATCGTATTTGCAGGAATCCTTGTGAAAGTTCCGTATATACCGCTCTATCCGCATGGTAGGGCGATTGGAATTATCCATAAAAATGGATTGCACCAGCTCTTTCAGCTGGTAGCTGAAGGTATCGACTTTATAATCCAGGCTGCTGCAGACAATGGAATCCACATCATATATAATATATTTGCCAACTGTGTTGGGGAAATAATCATATCCCAAAAAGAGTTTCGGGGCGGCGTCCTTTTTGCAGGAAAAAAATCCTGCTGTTATACTAAATAAAATCAAAAAGGCTGGCAGAATAAGACGTTTCATCTGAATAAAAAAATTACATGCGTATTTTCCTTATTGAAACTCATCCCAAAACTCTTGCCTTCCTTGTTATAAATCCTCCTCCAATGAGGTCATTCCCTTCATAAAACACAGCAGACTGTCCTGGAGCAATAGCAGAAACCTTCGTGTGGAACAATACTTTTATTTGTCCGTCTTCCATTGTGAGCGTGGACATCGCACCTGGATCCTTATACCGGATTTTGGTTAATGCTTCGAACTGAGCAGGTAATTCAGCATATTTTATCAGATTAAAATTGCGAACAAGCATCTCCCGTTTTTCGAGTTCGTCTTTGGTTCCAAGCACAACCGTATTGGTTTCCGGAACAATCTCCAGTACATGCATAGGCTCTCCCATCGCCAGTTCGAGTCCCTTGCGTTGCCCTACAGTATAAAACGGATAACCCTTGTGCTGACCCAAAACTGTCCCATCTGTTAAAACGAAATTACCCCCATCTACCCGCTCTTCCAGGCCTTCCACCCTGCGCTTTAAAAAACCTCTGTAATCGTTATCCGGCACAAAACAAATTTCATAACTCTCACTTTTATTGGCCAACTCGGTATAACCGCGATCTATGGCCAGTTGTTTGATCTCTGTTTTTCGCATCGCTCCCAAGGGGAAAATTGTCCGTCGGAGGCTTTCCTGACTCAAGCCCCAAAGCACATAACTCTGGTCTTTGTTTTCATCCAGCCCTTTTGAAATAACATATCGGTCTGCTTCCGAAGCAGACCTCCCGGGCTCTTTGCGTACCTGTGCATAATGCCCGGTAGCTATAAAATCACATCCCAGCATATTGGCCCTTTTCAGCAAGGCTTCCCACTTGATATGTGTATTGCACAGCACACAGGGATTCGGGGTACGGCCTGCCAGGTATTCATCCACAAAATTATCAATGATAAAATCCCCGAATTCTTCCCGTATATCCAGGATGTAGTGCGGAAAACCATGTTTGACAGCCATCATCCGCGCATCATTAATGGAATCAAGACTGCAACACCCTGTTTCTTTTTTTGATCCCCCGGCAGATGCATAATCCCAGGTCTTCATGGTGATCCCTATCACCTCGTAGCCTTGTTCATGCAGAAGCATAGCTGCTATAGAACTGTCAATGCCTCCTGACATGGCGACCAGTACTTTACCTTTGGACATTAATTCCATTTTTATACATTTCCTCTTTTTCTATAGTTCCATCTTCCTTGTAATACGTTATTTTGCCCTCCAGCTTATCATTCAGGTAAGTCCCTGTACGGCTGATTTTCTGGCCCTTGATTGTTTCTTGTTTCTCTTCAGGATACCCGTCTTTCGGTGGGACGGTTTCAATGATTAATCCTCCCAGGTCATAGTACTCTGTAAAGCTGCCATTTTTCAATCCATTTTTATAAGTGATTTTTGATTTTGGAATGTTCGTTGGATAGGTAAGCTCTTCCACTCCATTGAAGCGGGTTGATTTTACATTCGCCCCTTTCTTGTACATGACCTGCCAGTCCAGGGTTCCATCCTCCTCATAATAGTTCCATTTTCCATCCTCCAGATCATTCAGGTAATTGCCTTCTGAATTCAGGGTGCCTGTTGGGAAATAGAATTTCGCTTTCCCGTTGCGCAGACCATTCGCGTATAAAATTTCCCAACGTGTTTTCCCATTTGCAAAATAGGTCACAAACAAACCCTGCTTCTGCCCAAGGCTATAATTTTCGATAGCCGCCACTGTGTCTTTTCCGGCAAAAAAGGTCCAGGTACTATCTTTCTTCTCCCCAATTATTTTCCCCTGAGAAACTTTTTTTCCGTCTGAATTAAACAAAATTGTATAAGCCTGATCCTTTTTCAGGTAAAAAGTGGTGATGGATTTTACTGTACCCGTTGGATAATAATAGGTGAATGTCCCAACCGGATAATTATTTAAAAATGCCCCTTCATAAATGAGTTTTCCCTGTTCGTCCTTTTTTATCCATTTCCCCTGACGTAACCCATTTTTGTCCATCTGATTGATGGGATCATCAACCTGAGCAAATGAAATTAGAAAACCAGTAAAAAGAATAAGGCACAGAAGTGTATATCTTAACATGAGCAACATTTAACATGTGCGATATAAAGATAGCAATTGCAAAGCAATCTTGAGCACCTAAGAAAGACAAGGATCGAATTACGGAACGTAGTGAAGTAATCATGAACCCAAAGAACTAAAAATTGAGTGAATAATAAATTGCTATGGGAAAATCAGTTCAATTCCTGAAAGAGGTCAAGACACCAATTCCTGAAAGAGGTCGTTGACTCCCTCAACAAAAGTACTCCAAAGAAAGCGCTTCTTTTCAACGGCAATATTGGCAGAGAATTCAGGTCCAAGGTTATGGGTGTAAAAATGTACGATTGCATCAGCTATGGCCTTTGAATCGGGTTGCACAACATAACCTACCTTTAGATGAGGCACGATCTCCGCCAGTCCACCTACATCCGTTACCAGCATGGGACGTTCAAAATGATAGGCAATCTGGGTCACTCCGCTTTGCGTGGCACTTCGGTATGGCTGAACAACCAGATCGGCCGCACCAAAATAGTTTTTTACTTCGGAGGCCGGAATATAATCCGCTTTCAGGATCACCTGCCCTTCTACTTCGTGCTCTTTAATAATATTTGTATAGAAAGTCATGTCCTCATAACATTCGCCTGCTACAAGAAGTTTCAGGTTCATCTCCCGGATACGCTTGTCGGACATGGCATGAAGCAAAAGGTCAAGTCCTTTATATTTACGGATAAATCCAAAAAACAGAATATACCGGTAACTCTGTCTTAGATTGAGCTGCTGCAAAGACTCCTCCCGTGTGTGTTTTTCTCCAAACGTATCATAAATGGGATGGGGCAGAAATGCAAATTTAGGATTGGGCAAAAATTGTTTTAGGTCCTCCACCACACTTTTTGACATCACAACAAAAGCATCACAGGATTTTACGAAGTACCTGGTCAGCACCCGGTCTGCAAAATGCTTTTCATGGGGCAATACATTGTCGGCAAGGGCAATCACCTTAATTTTGGTTCCGCGTTTTACAAGGCGGGCGATACTGCCCAGACAAGGTGCCATAAAAGGAAGCCAATAGCGTATGATGATGTAATCTGGATTCCCTTCTTTTATTCTTCTGGCTGTTTTTATCCAGGTCAGGGGATTCACTGAATTGATTAATTCTTCGACTTTAAATTCAGTAGGTTTTGAGCCCCTGTCAAACTGGGTTTTACCCGGGAAAAGGAAATCAGGGTATTGCAACGTAAAGGAAATAATCCTGGACTGCACGCCGGCTTTATTAAATGCAATGCAAAGTGCCTCATTGAAATTGGCAATCCCACCCCGCAAAGGATGGGCCGGACCGACAATAAAATTTTTCACCTGCTTAAGCTCCACAACAAAGGGTGCTGATTAATTAACTCCAAGTTTTCTTTCAGTAAGGTAGTTATTCCGGATGGATGAATTGCGGGAGATAAGTTCACCGATAAATCCGGCTAAAAACAACATGGACCCAATCACCATTGTTGTCAGGGCAATAAAAAAGGAGGGGCGTTGCGTCAGGAGCCTTGCTGATAAATGATGATACACATGGTATAATTTTTCCATACCCAGCCAGGCAGCAGTCACAAAGCCAATAAAAAAGACGATCGTTCCCAATAAGCCGAAAAAGTGCATGGGGCGTTTTCCAAATCTGGATACAAACGTAATGGTCATCAGGTCAAGGAAACCGTTTACAAAACGTTCCATGCCGAATTTGCTCGAGCCAAATTTACGCTCCTGATGCTGTACTTCCCGCTCCCCGATTCTTGTAAAGCCGGCCCATTTGGCTATTACCGGTATATAACGGTGCATCTCGCCATACACTTCAATGCTTTTGATTACCTCCCTTTTGTAGGCCTTTAATCCGCAGTTAAAATCATGCAGTTTAATTCCGGAAATCCTTCGGGTAACCCCGTTAAATATTTTAGTAGGTATCGTTTTGCTCATGGGATCATACCGCTTTTTCTTCCATCCCGATACCAGATCAAAATTCCCCTCCATAATCATTTTATACAAACCAGGCAACTCATCCGGGCTATCCTGCAAATCAGCATCCATTGTAATGACAACCTCTCCCTGAGTTGCTTCGAAGGCCACATTTAGCGCAGCTGATTTACCATAATTCCTCCTGAATTTGACTCCTTTAACGGCAGGGTTGGCACTTGCGAGTGTTTCAATCACCTTCCAGGAGCCATCCGTACTTCCATCATCTACAAAAATAATTTCGTAAGAATACCCTGCTGAACTCAATACCTGCGTAATGCGGGTACATAATTCCGGCAAGGATTCTTCTTCGTTCAATAAGGGTATTACAACGGAAATGTTCATCTGTTTTTTAATTCAGGTCTTATTAACTGAATCTTCCATAAACGGGCGGATTTTTTTTATGGAAGCCGCCATTATCAGGGCGAATACAGCATAAAACAGAACGCCATAAAAAAAACTTTTTACCTGGGAAACAACGGAGAAATTATCGGTAGTCTTCATTTTTTCAGTCACCTCATCTATCTTTTCCGTTGGTGCTCCCATATTCTCCATCATTGTGGATGTTTTTTCCACCAGGGCCTCCTGAAACTTCTTAGGAAACCCAGAATCAATCACATGGAACAACAGCATTCCAAACAGGGTGCTCAGAATTCCTGCCACTAAACACATGAGGAAGATTTTCACAAAGGCCTCCTTAAAGGTAATGAACCCTTCCTGTTCCTTTCTGATTCTAAGGCTCAGCACAATGTAGGTACACAGCAGGGCAAGCAGGATGAGGATGCCAACCCACCAGGTAGCCATAAAACCGACACCCATGGAATAGGTGAACGTCTGTAACAGAATGCCAATAAATCCTGCAAGCAGGCCGTATTTCAGAGAGGGATTTTTCATGGTATAATTTTTATTTTTTTCGTCTACGAAGATAAGATTATTAAATAGTATTTAGTAGTTTTGTTGCGGGCAAGTCTTATACGACCAGCTCCTGCTGAACTCCCCCAGGCGGGGAACCGAGCAAGGGTAGGTGGTTGAGCGGTGCGATATAAGTAGCTTGCCCTTTTTTTCTCTTTCCGGAAATTACACTACGGGTGAAATCCTAAGCATCATCCAGCTCTCTTTCAGCGGTATTTGCCAGTTGGATGTAAGATCTGCTTTCGTGCTGACAAGGTTATTAAATACAATCGTCTGGTCGTTTACCTGCTTCGTATTATACCGTTTTTCCAATTCGGGCAGGGAACAACCGATTACCTGGTCCCCTGTCTTGTAAGCTACCTGCATCCGGTCAAGCAGGGAGATGCCCATTTGCTTTTCCAGATCCTGAATAAACCTGAGTGATTTATCTATTCCGCATCCGCTTGCCGGAGCTGTATTCTCATCCACTGCCAGTAGTATAAAACGGTTGTAAAGAATTGCTACTGCAGCATCCATTTTATTTTCATGAGAAGTCCAGGAAGAAAGAAATTCATTCGATTTGTGTTCAAGCAATTCCAACTCCTTCCCGGAAAATTCTGCTGAAGCCTGATAGATCCATACTCTGGAATGTTCTGGTAATTCATTCAGTTTTTTCATATTTGCTGTTGTTTTAGTCTACCTGATACTTTCATTTAGTCCTTGATTAACTTTCTGAAAAAACGATCAGAGGAACCTGCAATTTTCAGAATGTACATACCACGCTCAAGTCCCTCCATTCCATTCATGCTGAAATCGTTTACACTGTTCGCATTTACCTGTTCTGTTTCTTCCTGAATTTTTCTCCCGCTGACATCGAATAATTGTATGGAAAGTGTCTGGGCAGTCAACGAATAAAAAGTAAGACGGAAGGAATTCCGGAAAGGGTTGGGGTAAGATAAAACGATATTATCGGATTGAAACAATACAGGTGAAATTCCGCTAAGTAACATGTTGGCAACACACATATTCGGAATACCATAACCCAACAGCGAATCCGGCTTGGCATACTGAGTTCCGGATTTCACGATGGCATCGATCACCTGCATATTTGTTCTTCCGGAATTGGCCTGCCAGAGACAGGCCGCTGTTCCTGCAGCTATAGGAGTTGAAAAGGACGTTCCCGAAGCGCCTGAAATACCACCTGAAACGGATGCGACGATGCTGTTCTCTCCCTGAGCTGCTATGGTTGGTTTTATTCTCCCGTCAGCAGAAGGTCCCGTAGAGCTGAAGGATGCATAGAACCCATTCTGATCAACTGCCCCAAGTGTTAAAATACTATCTGCATCAGCAGGCGACCCAATATGCTGCCAGGCTGTCCCTCCGTCATTCCCCGCGGCAACGACAACAAGCATTCCTTTTTCAGCTGCAGTGACTGCTGCTATGGTACTCATGGCCGTTCTTCCATTCATTTCAGCATACGTTTGATTTTGGGCCGGATTGTCGAAGGTTGAATAGCCCAGTGAAGAGCTGATTATATCTGCACCAACACTGTCAGCAAATTCCGCCGCTGAGGCCCAGTTAAATTCCTCAATTATATTCTCAGTTAGAACGACTTCTGAGCGAAGCAGCCAATAATTTGCTTTTGGAGCGGTGCCAATCAACTGTCCGTTGAGGTACCCCCCCATCGTGGAAAGTACTTCCATCCCATGCGCCGTTGAATTATCAAATACATTTCCGCTCTGGTTGGAAAAATCCCGGGATCCAAGTATTTGATTATTGATCCATAGACTGTCAAAAGCAGGAAGGACATCCGCCATATAAAAGCCTCCGTCCAGAATGGCAATAACCATCCCTTCACCCCTGAATCCCAGATTCTGAAGGCAATCATCGCCGATCATAGTGGCCTGATTAAAAGACGAGCCGAAATTGGCAGCTGAAAAGGAGAAAATGGCCCCCTGAGTGCCAAACTTATTCCGGTTGTGCCTTGCATGGGCAGAATTGACGGAGTCCCCCTTCTCTCTTCCGACATTTTTATAGCTTGCAACAAATGGCCAGGACTGTATTGCACTGAGCGCCTTTGGATGACCGGTCGTGTCAATGGCAATGGCATTCAGCCATTTTGAAACATTCAGAATCCGGACACCTGTTTTAGCTACGCTGTCAATATAGGATGGATTAACAGGAAGGTCATTTTGTTTTATACTTATGGATTGTTGAGTCCGGCGATTGATGGCCCGGGCAGATAAAAAGGCGGAAGGGTTGCTGACAGTATAAGGGCTTCCGTTTCTATCAGAAAAGGTAATTACAAACCTGGATCCATCCTGTGCTTTATATAAAGGAGCGCAGCAGAAAAGCACCAACAAAAGAAACAGATTCCTGTACATGATACTAAAGCTAAGGAAAATTATACTGATTTGTTGAAGAGTGCAGCCTAAATGAACTATTCAGCGCATTACAAATGAATCACTTCTCCATAAGCCGCCGCCGCCGCCTCCATAATTGCTTCGCTCATTGTTGGGTGAGGATGAACGGTTTTAATCAGCTCATGCCCCGTTGTCTCTAATTTGCGAACAGCAACAATTTCTGCAATCATTTCAGTTACATTAGCCCCTATCATATGAGCTCCTAATACTTCCCCATATTTTGCATCGAAGATCAGCTTGACAAACCCTTCACTTTGACCGGAAGTTTTTGCTTTGCCGCTGGCGGAGAAAGGGAATTTTCCGATTTTGATTTCAAACCCTTTTTCTCTGGCAGCCTTTTCAGTGTAACCAACAGATGCTATTTCAGGCTGGCAATAGGTACAGCCCGGAATATTATTGTAATCAAGAGGTTCCGGGTTTTTCCCTGCTATTTTTTCCACACATATAATTCCTTCAGCACTGGCAACGTGCGCGAGCGCCTGTCCTGCGACGCAATCTCCAATTGCAAAATAACCCGGCATATTGGTTTGATAAAACGAATTGGTCATGATTTTTCCCTTATCGGTTACAATTCCCACTTCTTCAAGTCCAACACCTTCGAGGTTGGCCTGTATGCCAATGGCTGAAAGTACAATATCACATTCAAGTACTTCTACCCCTTTTTTTGTTTTAATACTTACCTTGCATCCTGCGCTTTTGGTGTCAACCGACTCAACGCTGGCGTCTGTCAGGACAGTGATACCCATTTTCTTAAATGATCGTTCCAGTTGTTTTGATACTTCTTCGTCCTCCACCGGAACGATAGCCGGAAGCATTTCCACGACTGTCACTTTACTTCCCAGACTGGCATAGAAATAAGCAAACTCAGATCCAATAGCACCTGACCCAACAACTACCATTGATTTGGGTTGTTTGGGCAAATTCATCGCTTCCCGGTAGCCAATTATTTTTTTCCCATCCTGAGGCAGATTGGGCACCTGTCTGGAGCGCGCACCAAGTGCCAGAATGATGTTTTTTGCTTCGAAAATACTGACTTGTCCATCCGGACCATTTACTTCCACCTTTTTTCCGGCTTTAATTTTTCCGAAACCGGTAATCACGTCAATCTTATTTTTTTTCATCAGAAATTGTACTCCTTTACTCATCCCATCCGCAATATCCCTGGAGCGTTTAATAACGGCTGCAAAATCCACCTTTGCATCCGCACAACTCACCCCAAATTCAGCTGCATGATTCAGGTACTCAAATACCTGCGCACTTTTTAACAGGGCTTTGGTTGGAATGCAGCCCCAGTTGAGACAGATACCACCTAAATTCTCCTTCTCAACAATGGCCGTTTTTAGTCCCAATTGGGAAGCCCTGATAGCAGCCACATACCCACCAGGGCCGCTGCCAATAACAATCAAATCGTAGTTCATCTCATAAAAGTAATTAAAAAAATCAGTCGATCGCTATCACACTGATCTCTATGTTCACTCCTTTTGGAAGTCCTGAAACAGCTACCGTTTCGCGGGCAGGGAAATCCTTCATAAAACAGGTGGCATAGACTTCGTTGACAGCAGCAAAGTTATTCATGTCAGTCAGGAAAATACTTGATTTAACAATATTTCCAAAATCCATTCCCGCTTCTTTCAGAATGGCCAGAATGTTATCCATTACCTGTTTGGTTTCTGCTTTAATATCCGAGGTTACCAGTCCACCTGTCGAAGGAATAATGGGCACCTGCCCGGAAACATACAGGGTATTTCCAACTTTCACAGCCTGGCTGTATGGCCCGATTGGAGCAGGGGCCTTCGATGTGCAAATTATTTTTTTATTCATTCTTTTGTTCTTTTTAAGGTTAGCGGAACTATTGATAATCATACCAATCTCTCTTTCTGGACAGCTTCAGATCCTGTAATACAGCTGATTTTACATTGATTGTAAGCATATAGCTTTCACGCGGACCAAAGGGCACCCATGTTATTTTCATTTCCCAGCAATGCAGGTCACGGTATATATTGAATTGGGTAAATGTCAGTTGCTTTGCAGTGAGGTCAAATCCGGAGGTATATGTTATTTTCCATTTTTTAGTCACGCCTACATCACCGTTAAAAGTAATGGATTGAGTAGGCTTTACAGCGGCAAGGCCGGGTTTGGAAAAAACAAAATTGTAGTTGAACGTCAGTTTCCAGGGAATATTGAAGTTGGCATAATCAAATGGATTGGTATTCTGTAAAGCCGATGTGTTCGGATTAGCCTTTGGATTGGCAGGCGGAATCTGACCCTGAGGTATCTGATTCGGAATATTCCCTGAGTTTGTGGCAGGAGATGTGGAATTCGCTTTGCTGCCCAGACTGCTGCTAAGGGCCACACTATAGTTGGTCAGCCTTCCAAAATCCAGATATTTATTATCAAATTCAAGCTCGTTAATCCGGTTTCCCTCCGCATTCAATTTATAAGGGTCGAGGGTACCATTATAGTTGACGTCAAGGTGTTTAAACAATTTGGTTCTTCCGGTCATACTGATTACATTCATTCTGAAAGAGTCCGCAGCTGCGTTATAGGAAGAAGAAATTGTAAACATATCAATAATGCTGATTTTTCGCTCGTGGTGAACGGTATCTTTCGCATCATACACTTTCGCTTCGAGTGTATTGTTGATTGACCAGGTTATCAGATTGGCCAGCCCGGGAGCCGGTCCGGGTCCGTACAGGCTGTTCTGAAACTTTGAATAGGTATGATTTACACCATTGGAATCTTTCACATTGCCATAGTACCCCCAATAAGCTTTACTGAAATCAGGAATATAGGTAAAGCCAATGGTTGGAGTAACCAGATGACGTATCTGTTTTACATAGGCCTTTCTGAATTGATAATTTCCGTATAGTTTAGTGCTTAAATTAGCAGAGAAACTAAAATCATTTTCCATGGCGGAATGACTGTCTGTCTCAACCGAATCATGTTTGGATTTTAAGATGTAATTCTCCCTGGTCGTCTGGTAATAGGAGTTCGAATTGAAATTGGCAGAAGGCGTCAGGATAAAATATTTAAAGATATTGATCGATTCGCTGATGGGTATATTTTGATGCAAACCATTCTTGATGGCCTTGAACATGGCTGGCTTTAAAAATATG